>Ga0123329_1000352_pt1 | contig 48166 bp, 36 predicted proteins | sample BioC12SIPDNA_FD_89703 | JGI IMG/M metagenome (GOLD analysis project Ga0123329, IMG submission 89703) | Anaerobic biogas reactor microbial communites from Washington, USA - Biogas_R1_B C12 SIP DNA | ecosystem: Engineered > Bioreactor > Anaerobic > Unclassified | place: Washington, USA | collected...
CGGCGATGATGACCAACCACGCGATCTACCCCGCGTTCGATCCGGACTTTCCGGCGACGCTGTCGAGAAAGATCATGACCGATCTGCTTCGACGGAAGATGGGGTTCGACGGCCTGCTGGTGACCGACGCGATGGAGATGCACGGGATCACCAACCGGTTCGGCCCGGAAGAGGCGGTCATTCTGGCGGTCGACGCGGGCAATGACCTTATCCTCGAACCGCCGGAGAGCCACCGGTTCGTCGAATGGGTCCGGAAGGCGATCGAAAAGGGGCGGATCGAGACGGCGACCATCGACGCCGCGGTCAGCCGGATTCTCCGGGCCAAGGCCCGCATCGGCCTGTTCGAAAACGCCCTCGACATGCCCGAGCCGACCACGCCGATCGAGCAGCGGAGGCAACTGGCGGTCGAGATCGCGGAAAAGTCGATCACGCTCATCCGCGACGAGGCGAAGCTGATTCCCGTCGATCCGCGTTCGTGCAATCGCGTCTTCGTTCTGGAACCGCGGCATCCCGGCCACACGCTCGAGTGGGGCCTGCAGTTCAGCATCTTCGGCCTGCTGGAGTTCGCGGGCAAGTATCACAGCCGATGCGAGCACGCCCTGTTCGACGCGCAGCCGGCGGACGAGCAGATCGCCGCACTGGCTGCGAAAGCCCGAGGGGCGGACCTGGTGCTGGTCAGCACGTTTTTCCGCAGCCTGGCGGGACAGACGGGATTGCTGACGAGCCGACAGGTCGCACTGCTCAGGCAGGTGGCGGCGGCGGCGAAGCACACGATCTGCGTGACCAGCAACCCGTACGTGGTGGCGGAACTGCCGTCTATCGGCACGCACCTGGCGTGCTACGGGACCAACAAGACGAGCGTAGCGGCGGCGGTGGATGCGGTCTTCGGACGGCTGCGGCCGCAGGGGCGAGTGCCGGTTACCATACCGGATCACATCGATCCGTCGAAGGTCGAGATCATCGCGCACGACTGAAGAAGAGCGGCGCGGAGCACACGGAAGAAGATAAGCCAGGAGTCAGAAGTCAGTAGCCAGAATGGGAGAAGCGGAGGAGTCCGCTGAGGGTGACAGACCTACACGAACAAATCTCTCCTGTCCGCGTGTTCCACGTGATCCGTCCCACTCTTTCGGGTGTCGTCAACCCGATCAGCCGACGGTTTTGGGCGTCTTCGGGTGGTTGGGCCCGAAGTGCTTGAGGATGACCATCGGTTCCCACCGGCTCGAACAGGCTGTAGCGCACGAAGCGGCTGCGCGAGTTGAGGGTTTCATACATCACAGGTGCACCAGATGGCTTTTCGCCACCTCGAACTGATACGGTCGAAGATCGCTCTCGAAGCGAAACCGCTTGCTCATGGCGACTTCCTTTTGGCCAGACGACGGATGAAGGTGAGGCGCTCGCGTATGAGGTCCCAGCGGCCGTCGGTCAGCCACTCTTGCGGCACGAACGTGCTTTCCATGGCTGGACCGACGCACACGACCTTGCGCCACTCGGGCAGCGTCTCGAGGGTCATCGTGCCGGTCGGGCAGAAGGTGATGCCCGAGTAGATCGCCCCGGCCATGCGAACAGAGTCGCGGGTAGGCCGGGCGAGGATTTCGATCGCCGGGTAGCCCTCCTCCGCCAGCACCCGCATGTACTCGGCGACCGGGCCGGCGGGCATCGGCAGGATGTTGAGCATGGCCGGGGCCTCGGCGATCTTCATCAACACGTGCTCGTTCATCGCGGTTTCTCCAGGATCGGCTGATCGCCGTGCCAGCGGATGCGCGAGAGGTAGATGCCCTCCTCGAGGGTCTTTTCGTCTCCAAAAGTCCCGCGGTAGCAGAGGCGTCCGGCTTGGCGGTTGAGCCGCCGGGTCTCTTCCTTGCGGTCGGTAGTCAGCCACCACTGCCCGTCCTGGTCCTGAATGATTTCGGTGGCGTGGAACGGACCCATGCAGTAGAGCCCCCTTCCGACGAACCACGCGCTTTTGCCGCGGCAGGCGACGAACGCGGTGGGCGTGCGGCTGATGGAGTGCCACAGGCCCGGTCCGTAGGTGAAGAACAGGTGCCAGACGCCGTCCCGTAGGATCACCGCGGGTGACTCGATTCCCATCGTGCCGCGAAGCATCGGCGCCGAGCGGAACACGCAGCCCTCGTCGTCGAAGCGCTTCCAGTCGGTGGTCGAGGCCAGAGCCACGCAGCAGTAGCCATCCTGGTCCATCACGATGTAGTAGATCAGGTAGACCCCGTCGATCAGCATGACGTGCGGGTCTTTGCACGTGCTGCCGGGACAGGCCCAGGCGGGCGGGCTGAGGGCTGGGTTGTCCGGCCCGAGTTCCCAGTGCGAGAGGTCGTGCGACCAGGCCAGCGACATGCCGATGTAGTCCTCGCCGCGCACGTCGTAGAGCATGCCGTAGCGCCCGCCGCAGCGAAAGAGCGAACAGACGCCGCGAGTGACCATGTCGAAGCGGCCCTGGGCCTCGAAGAAGACGTTCTCTTTGAACTTCAGGCTGCGCAGGTCGGGTCCGACGGCGTGGCCGTTGCCCGGTTCGACGGTGTGTCTGGCTGCGCCTTCCCAGTCGCGCTGGGAGAAGCATTGGACGTACTGGTCGCTCTTCCGGATGTCGCCGGTTACGTAGTAGAGGTGCCAGTCGGTTCCATCGTGGATGAACGAGTGATCGACCTGGTAGAAACCCGGCGGCGGCTTGAATACGTGCGTGGTCACGTCGTCGAAGGCGAACTCGGTCGAGGCGAAGAGTTGCTTGTGAAACGCCAGGAACCGGCGTTCGAAGTCTTCCACGCTCATCGAGACGCCAAAATCATCTGTAAGGGCCATGTGGTTGATTCTCCTGTGCCGACGGCGACTACGTTCATCCGACGAAACGGAAGCTGTACAACTCGGCGTCGGCGACGCTGAACTTCAGGCAGCAGCGCCGCCCGACCAGTTCGCCCAGATCATCCTTGCGGTTCCATCGCACCGGAACGGCCACGCTACGTTCCTGCATCTTTGGACAATCGGCGGCTGTGTAACCGTCGATCGGCCGGTTCTCCTCGTCGCGCACCTCCACCTGCACAAAGCCGTAGGTGTTCTGCATATTGACCAGCAGCCGCGGTGCGGTCACCTCGATCGGCTCGGTCAGCACGAACCCCGGATGGTGGGCGGAGAGGGCCACGAAGCGGTCGACCGCCAACGAGGCAACGCCCAGGTAGTTGTGGGCGGTGGCCCGGCCGTACCGATCCGAGTTGCGGGCGGTGTAGTAGATGCAAAGTCGGTCGCCGCAGCGGACCGGCGGGTTCAGCGAGACGTTCAGCGTTTCGCCGTTCCAATCGCCCAACTCGCCGACCGGCAGGAACCGCTGCTTGCCGACCGGCAAGTGATAGTCGCGCCCATCGCGACTGGCGGCCAGGACGATCTCGATCCCTTGCGCCTGCTCGTTGGAGACACCCAGAAAAGCCAGGTATTGATCGCCATAGTTGAACGGCAACATGCCCCAATGCTGCCACGAGAGCCCGAAGTTGGCCTCCTCGCCCAACACCATCGCGCGGCCGTGGCGCGTCCATCCAACGAGGTCCGGGCTTTCGAGGATTTCGATCAGCCGGACAAACTCGTTGAGCCGGTTGCCATCGCCGGTCATGCGGTTGGCCCACATCCACAGCCGGCGGCGGCCGTCCCAGACCACCGAGTAGGTGTCGCCGCCGTCGCGGATCTTTCGCGGCGGCGACCACGTCAGGCCATCCGACGACTCGAGCAGGTAATAGCCGGTCAGGGCACGGAGCTTCTCGAGCCGCGCCGCTGGGAGCTGATCGTTCCATACCTCCAGATGCTGCCCCCACGCGAACATCCGGTACGGCCGCTGAGGGTCGGACGGATCGAGCAGCACCGCGCCGCGAAGGTCGTGGATCGCGTCCGGGTCGCCCTGGGCCAGCAGATCGCCGGTCAGGAAGATGTTGTTGTCCTTCGAGCCGCGCCACTCGACCAAACCCAGATTCGGGCGTTGCCAGTGCAGGCCGTCGTCGGACTCAGCGACGCAGGCCATGACTGCCGACGGATAGTCGCGCGGGTCCATCTCGGTGTGGTTGCCGAAGCACCAGTAGTACATCCGCAGCCGCCCGGTCCGTGGATCGGGTACGACCGAACTGACATACGGGCAGAACATCCGGCCATCCTCCCATGGGGCTTCGGGCCCGCCGGGATGCATGATCGGTTCGGGCGAGTTGGAGACCGCAGCCAAACGGCGACGCAAGCCCCAGATCTGTCGAACCTCCACATCGTCGACAAACAGGTGAAGGTTCGGATCGCAGTGGTCGGTGGTGAAGTTGGCCATCGTCTTGGCTCCCGTCAGGGAATGTAGGCCCCGTTCGATCGTAAGGCGTCCTGAAGCCTGGCGGATGAAACGTCCCGCAGGGCTTCGTTTTCCGTCGTCGCGATCGCCGCCGCGGCGCCCGCCGCTTCGCCGGTGGCCAGGCACGTCGGCATCACGCGAAGCGAGGCCAGCATCTGACGATCGCAGCTTATGCACCGCCCGGCGGCCAGCACGTTGTCAAGGTCGGCCGGCCGCAACGACCGGAAGGGGATGCCGTAGACCTCGCCCGGCCGAGTCCGGCGGTTGTAGTAGAGCTCGTAGTATTCCTCGCGTTCCTCAGCGGTCGGACGTGAGGCGTGAAGGTCAATCGCGTAGTCGTAGACGCACACGTCGTCCTCGTGGCGGTGCGACTCGAAGTAGGCCCGGCCGGTCAGGCGAAAGTCGCCGACTATCCGCCGCGTTTCCCGCACCCCCAGCAGCGACGCCAGATTCACGATCCGGGCCCGCTCGAAACCCGGTACCGTATCCTTGAGGTAATCGAGCAGTTCGTATGCCGTCTCGCGTCCCTCGATGGTCGCCCGCGTCAGGTCGTCGGGGTCGAGGCAGTCCACGTCGTAGACGTGGTTGTAATTGAACACCATCACGTCGGGGCCGAAGATGTCCTTTTCGCCGCGATGGTCCTCGGGGTTGCGCAGGCGTCCCTCGCGTTTGCCGCGGACCAGGGCCTCATTCACTCGCTTGGGATCGCCGAGGCGGGCGCGGTCGATGTTGCCGACGGTGAAGCAGTAGGTGGGAGGCATGGGCGTTTCGGCGACCTCCACCGCCGCCCCGGCTGCGGCGCACAGGTCCGCGTCACCGGTGGCGTCGATGACGATCTTCGCCTTCCACCGTTCGGGACCCGCCTTGCTCGCGGTCAGGATCGACTCGACGCGGCGGCTGCGTACCTGGGCCTCGAAGAACGTGGTGAAAAACCGCACCCGTACGCCCGCCTCAAGGGCCATCCGGTCGAGCACGAGCTTGGCCTTTTCCTTGTCGAACAGCTTCCACCACTGGTTCGGGCCCAACCCCAGCAGGGCGTCGGCCCGGTCGAGGCGTTCGACGAATTCCCACGCCAAGCCGCGAATCCACGGCGGGCCGTGGGGGTCGTTGTAGTTGTACGGAGCGAGCGCAGGCACCAGGCCGCACGTGCCCATCCCGCCCAGGGCCGAGGCGGACTCGATCAGCACCGTGCGGGCCCCGCCTCGCGCCGCGGCGATCGCCGCGGCTGTCCCGGCCATGCCGCCGCCAATTACCATCACATCACATTCATGGTCGGTCATGGTCATGTACGCCGCTCGCATATTGGTCAGACGGAAAAGGCGAACACCTTCGCGGTAAACGCCCGGATGCGGATCGCCTCCGTCTCGCCGACACCGGAAAGGTCGCTGCGCCCAGCCCAGCGGACCACCTGGTCCTCGCTGTCGCCGGTCAGGCGATCGCACTCGGCGAAGGAAAAACCGGCGATCGGATCGGCGTCCGGGTGCAGGCGCGACGGGATGGCCCGGATCAGTTCCACCGCGACCCAGCCGCCGGGCTTGCAGCGGTAGTTCAACCGCAGCTCATTGCGCCTGCGGCCGACGGTGGCGATGGTGAACCGCCCTTCCGCGTCGGCCTCGACCCCGCAGAACCGGTTCGGCCGCCAGCGGGCAAAGCGGATCTCGCCCGGCCGCTGGGGCATCACGCCGCGCGAGTTGTGCAGCCACGACTCGCCGCGATACGGCACCGCCCAGTAACCGTCGGGTAGTTCGACCAGGCCGCCGAACGCGCGAACCTGACAAGACTCGCGGCCCTCGGGCGGACCGACGGGAATAACGGCGCGGCGCTGCGGCCGGTGCCAGATTTCGCCGTCACGGCTGAAAGCGATCTGGGTGTCGCAGTGATCGGTGACCTGGTGATAGATCTGAACGAACATGCCGAACAAGTCGTCGCAACCCGGATAGCGGAAAAAATCGCCCGCGTAGAACGAGACGTCCGGCTCGTCCTGCGGATCGGGCGTGTAGATGACTTTGGCGGCGGGCCAGTGCCAGAAATCCTTCGTTCTCGACAAGCCGATGGCCCGTCGGCCCATGCCGCCCACACGGAGATAGGCGAAGTATTCGCCGCTCTTTTCATCGTAATGGGCGGCATTGGAGCTGTCGGCGGGCATGTCGGCCAGGGGTTCGGGCAGCTTTTGCCAATGAATGCCATCCGGCGAGACCCAGCCGGAGATCCAGTGCCGGCTGACCACCTTCGGGCCGTCATACGAAGGGCCGCCGTACTCCATGGCTTCAAATCGCCGATAGGCCTCTTCGCCGCTGAGGCGCTCGTTGGTCTCCGGATCGAAGTTGGCCCCTTCCTGACCGATGGCTTTGAAACGTTCCTCCGGCCGACCCGCTGGGTCGATGCACGGCCCACCGGTCGGAGCGTCGGCCAGCCTGTTGTTCTGGCGCGAGCCGCGGAACTCCACCTGGCCCAGTTCCGGCCGTTGCCAGTGATAACCATCGTCACTGACCGCGTAGCCCATCCCGCCCAGACCGGGCTCGCGGGTACCTCCCAACGAGGCTGCGGTCTGGTTCGAAGCCGGGTGGGCTGCGTACAGCAGGTGGTACCGCCCGTCGGCCCGCCAGACTTTCAGCGACTCGATGCAGCCGCCGCCTTCCCAGTCGTCCTGAGCCACCAGCAACGGCTCGGTCTTGAGACCTTCTTCGACCCGCAGAGCGACGCCCACCGGTCCGTCGTAGAGATCGTAGTGCCCCTGCCGATCGACTCCGCGGTTGCCCGGGTAGACCATGGACCAGTCCACCAGCGGGGTCCACTGGCCCTGACTCTCCCGCACCGATACCGCCCGTTCGCCCTGGGCGAAGTCCTTTGGTCCGCTCATTTGCACCAGTCCTTTAGAACCATCAAGACGTCGCGCCCTTGCCGTACTTGGCCCGGAGCCAGGTAACAAAACCGTACATCGTCCCGCTGCATTCGAGGTGGGCCCGCATGGTCCGTTCCGCTGCGGCCACGTCGCCCGAGGCGACGGCTTGGGCCACCGCCTGGTGATCGGGCGGCGGCTCGGGCGGCGTTTTGGCCGCCGCCTCCACCGCTTCGCATCGCGAGAGCTTCAACCGATAGATGTCCAGCCGGCCCAACTCGTGGCGCAGCCGTCCGCAGCCGGAGCACTCGGCCACCAGCAGGTGAAAGCCCTCATCGGTCCGCGAAGTGCCCGGTTCGCCGCGACGCACCGCCTCATCCAGAACCCGTCCCGCCTCGATCAACCGCTTGGCCTGATCCGGGGTCATGAACTCGCAGGCCAGCCGGGCGGCCTGGCACTCCACCGCCACCCGCCACTGCAGCCACCCCCACATCTCCTGGGCGTCGATCCGGCAAAGCTGCGTGCCAACCCCCGGCCGCGAGAGGACCACCCCCTCCGCCTCCAGACGCTTGAGCGCCGTCCGCACCGCCAACCGCCCAACCGCCAACCGATCCGCCAGCCGCCGCTCACTGATAATATCATTAAAACTGATATCTCCAGCGTGAATCAGATTAAGAACAGCCCGATACGCCTGCTCAGCACTGCTGTCAATCGCCATTTCCACCATGCGATCTCCTGGTTGCGCAAGTGGTTAACCAATTGGTAAACCACTATAACCGCACGAACGGCATCCGTCAATGGGTTCTGAAGCACAGGTAGTTTTTCTGGTGCGTCGAAACGACGCACCCTACTTATCTCCGCGTCTCAGCGTCTCTGCGGGAGATAGATCGCCCGAGATTCTAATGCCGGAAATGCCGGGTGCCGGTGAAGATCAGGGGGATCTTGTGTTCGTCAGCGGCGGCGATGACTTCGTCGTCGCGCTTCGAGCCGCCGGGTTCGACGATGGCTTTGACGCCGACCTTGGCGGCCTGGTCGATGCTGTCGCGGAAGGGGAAGAAGGCGTCGGAGGCCAGCACGCAGCCGCCAGCACGGTCGCCGGCCAACTCGGCTGCGACCTTGGTCGACATGACCCGCGACATCTGGCCCGCGCCGGTGCCGGCGAGCGTGCCGTCCTTGGCCAGGACGATCGCGTTGCTCTTGGTGTGCTTGCAGATCAGCCAGGCGAACCGCAGATCGCGCATCTGACCGTCAGTCGGCTTGGTCTTGGTCATCACCTTCCACTGCGATTCGTTGAGGCTCTCGTTGTCGCGGGTCTGGGCCAGCAGGGCGCCGCGAAGGCGCTTGAGGTCCCAGCCGGCCAGCGCAGCTTCGTCGAAGGCGGCGAGCGGCGTGCCGTCCCAGCCTTCGACCTTCAGCAGCCGCACGTCCTTGCCCCACGATTTTTTCGTGGTGAGCACTTCGAAGGCGTCGCCGGAGAAATCGGGAGCGATCACGATCTCAGCGAAGAACGCGCCGGCCCCGGCGTCCTTGCCGTAGTACTGGAGGCTGTTGACGATGGCGTCGGCGAGCTTGGCGTCGACCGGACGGTTGACCGCGATGATGCCGCCCATCGCGGCGTTGGGATCGCCCAGGTAGGCCCGGCGGTAGGCTTCGACGATATCGGCGTCGACGGCGGCTCCGCAGGGGTTGGTGTGCTTGATGACGCACACGCCCGGCTCGGTGAACTCCATGACCAGTTCGAGGGCGGCGTTGGCGTCGACGAGGTTGTTGTACGAGAGTTCCTTGCCGCCAAGCTGCTTGATATGGCCCCAGCCGGTGGGCACGTCCCTGGCGTCGATGTACAAAGCCGACTTCTGATGCGGATTCTCGCCGTAGCGCAGGTCCGGACCGGCCTTGGTGAACGAGGCCAGCAGCTTGCCGGGAAACGGCGAAGTTTCACCGGCCTCCGGGCGATCCTGCCCGCCGAGGTATTCCTGAATATAGATGTCGTATTCCGCGGTCATGCGGAACGCCCGATGGGCAAAGCCGAGCCGCATCGTCGGATCGACCCGCCGGTCGTTCTCCTTGAGCGTCTGGAGCACCAGCGGATACTGGGCGGGCGAGGTGACGATCAGCACGTCCTTGTGGTTCTTGGCTGAGGCCCGCACCATGGTCGGGCCGCCGATGTCGATATTCTCGATGGCCTTCTCGAACGTGCAGTTCGGATCGGAGGTCACCTGCACGAACGGGTAGAGGTTCACGCACACCAGGTCGATCGTGTCGATCCCGTGCCTGGCCAAATCCTGGCGGTGGGTTTCCTTGTCGCGCTTGGCCAGAATGCCCGCGTGGATGCGCGGGTGCAGCGTCTTGACGCGGCCGTCGAGCATTTCGGGAAACTGCGTGACGTCCTCGACCGGCGTGACGGGAATGCCGGCGTCCTGAAGGGCCTTGCAGGTCCCGCCGGTGCTCAGGAGCCGGATGCCGAGTTGATCGAGCCCGCGGGCGAACTCGATCAGGCCGGTCTTGTCGTACACGCTGAGCAGGGCCGTCTTGATCTGGACTTGCGACATGGTTGTGCCTCCGTGTTCCGCGGCCTAAAGCGAGATCAGGTCCGCGAGTTTGACGTTGAATTTGGTTTCGATTTCCTCGAGCCGCCCAGCCCGCTGCAGATCGTCGTTGATCCGCTGCCCGAGCGACAGCACGTACGGCCGGCCCTCGAGCCGGTCCCGCAGGTCCTGCCGCAGCAGGTCCCACCGCCCACCGTAGAATTCCTCGTTGCAGACGATCAGGACCTTGTCCTGCTCGGTCAGGGCCTCGACGATCCGCCGGAGTTCATCGGGCGGTTCGGCGTCGGGGGCTGGTTGTTCACTGGCATCCAAGGCCATGATTTTGTCGGCATCGGCATCGAAAAGCTGGCAGAACCCTGGATGGCGGAACAGCGAGCAACCGGCTGCGACGAACCCGATCAGTCGGCGGTCTGGTCGACGGCGCTCAGGCTTTCCGGCTCGAAACTGATCCGGCGGATGATCCGCTCCAGCAGATACCGCTCCAGCCGCTCATCCCGCCCCAGATCGACCCAGTGCACCCCGTCCCCTTCCTTGAGACGCTGGCCGGTATAGAGCGGGACGTTGTCCCGGAAGATCGTCAGCGTACCCGAGGCGGTGGTGACCTGCCGCTCCAACTGACTCTTTCGCTGGACATGCACCAGCACGTCCAGGTCGTAATGGTCGTCGGCTGGGACGAACTGGATCTCGACCTGGCGGCGCACGGTGTGCAGGGCGCTTTCAGCCCACTGGCACCATCCACGGGCGTCGGCCCGCCAGAACTCGAACGGCTGCTGGGAGACCTCCGGATGGCTCAGGATGATCCCAGCCCGGCGGTTCTGGAAGTCCGGCTCGAAGTAGTGCTCGCGGAGCACGTCGAGCACCTCGTCCCAGACCAGGTCGATCTCGGCTTTGGGAATGACGACTTCCGGCTTCTCGACGCCGGCCGTCCAGTCGGTGCCCTCGCAGCGGGAGCAACCCGTGATTATCAGCAAAAATGATGCAACTGTAGTCGCAAGGATTATTCTCATGGGCAAGATCATACCCTTGCTCATGGGCGGGTTCAACAAAAAACAGGCGGCCGAAGCGGGTTGGGCGCCAGAGATTTCCATTGACAAGCTCCGACCGACGCGGTAGTTTGTATCTGATTTGCGATCTCTTTATGCGGGGAAACAGCGTGAGGCGACAACATCCTGAGGGTGGGCTTTCAGGATAATCGACGGCCAGGGAAGGTCCTGTGTGGGCATGATCCGGCGCGTACTGCGCAATCAGGGTGCCTTTCGGCGCAGTGATCGCATCAACCGGATTGACTGCTTCTTCGACGGCGTGGACCGAGGATCGACTGGCGGCATCGGGGCTTGTACCTGACGCGGCCGATCCGAGGTCCGCGACGGTCGAAGGGCGGGGAGACGAGAGCCGAGATACCCGTCGAGTTGGGTGTGGGTTTTCCTTTCTAGGAGGAGGCACATGAACCGTTTGATGGTGGCAGGTGTGTGCCTGCTGCTGGCCGCGAGCTTCGCCGCCGCGGATTGGGATCCGATCGAGTCACAAAATGCACTATCCTCAGATGCCGGACATGAACGGCTGGGATGTGCGGGCCACGTACTACGCCGGTCTGGCCGATGATTTCCTCTGCGGCGGAACCGGTCCGATCACGGACTTCCACATCTGGACGTCCTACAAGGGCGACGTGGCGCTGTTGCCGAGCGACCTTGAATTCATCCACACGGCGATTTACGCGGACATCCCGGACCCGGACGGCGCAGGTCCCCTCTACAGCATGCCCGGAGCGATGCTGTGGCACCACGACTGGCAACTGGACCCGGCAATCGGGACGTTCAGCGTGCGGCCATGGGGCGAGGGCGTTCAGGGCTGGTATGATCCTCTGGCGAGCCTCGTGCTCGAGGAGGATCACACCGGGGTCTACCAGTGGAATTTCCTTATCGATCCGACCGAGGCGTTCTACCAGATCGAAGGCACGGTTTACTGGCTGGAGTTCAGCTACAAGCTGACTCCGGCGGCCATCGAGATGGGCAAACGCATCGGCTGGAAAACGACGCTGAACCACTGGAACGATGATGCGGTCTACCGCGAAATCGTGGACGGCCAGCCTCCGGTCTGGCAGGAACTGCGGGATCCGCTGACCCAGGCTTCGCTGGACATGGCGTTCGTGATCACGCCGGAACCGGCGACGCTGGCGATTCTGTTGCTGGGCGGGCTGGCCCTGCCGCGGCGCAGATGCTGATCACTCAGCGGTTTAGCACACACAACGGGCTCCGCGACGAGAACCTATCGTCGCGGAGCTCTTTTTTGGCGCGATACGGCCTTTCCATCGCCATTAAAGCGGTTTCTTTGCTTGACCGGCGGGATGGGCGGGGATATCCTCGGGGTTTTCGGGCTCGATGAAAAATCGGGGCGACGCGGTCCCGGAAGCCAGGCTTTTGGAGCAGGAGAATAGACCATGGCGCAGGCGCAGGCGGATTTCGGACTGATCGGGCTGGCGGTGATGGGCGAGAACATCGTCCTGAACATCGAGAGTCACGGGTTTGCGGTGGCGGTGTTCAATCGGACGGTCTCCAAGGTGGATGACTTCGTCAACGGCCGGGCCAGGGGCAAGAAGATCATCGGCGCGCACAGCATCGAGGAACTCGTCGCGGCCCTCAAGCGCCCGCGCAAGGTCATGCTGCTGGTCAAAGCCGGCCAGGCGGTGGACGATTTCATCGAAAAGCTGATCCCTCACCTCGAAAAGGGCGACATCATCATCGACGGCGGCAACTCGCACTTCCCGGACACCATCCGGCGGACCAAGTACGTCGAGAGCAAGGGCCTGCTGTACATCGGCACGGGCGTTTCCGGCGGCGAGGAAGGAGCCCTCAAGGGCCCGTCCATGATGCCCGGCGGCTCGCCCGAGGCCTGGCCGCACGTCAAGGACATCTTCCAGACCATCTGCGCCCACACCCCGCAGGGCGAACCCTGCTGCGACTGGATGGGCGAGGACGGGGCCGGGCACTTCGTCAAGATGGTGCACAACGGCATCGAGTACGGCGACATGCAGATGATCTGCGAGACCTACGACCTGATGAAACGCGGGTTGGGAATGGGCAATCAGGAGATGCACGAGGTCTTCGCGGAATGGAACAAGGGTGAACTGGATTCGTACCTGATCGAGATCACCCGCGATATTCTGGGCTACAAGAACGAAGAAGGCCAGTACGTGGTGGACCTGATCGTCGACCGGGCGGGCCAGAAAGGCACGGGCAAGTGGACGGCGATTGAGGCCCTCAACCAGGGCATGCCGCTGACTCTGATCGGCGAGGCGGTCTTCGCCCGCTGCCTCTCGGCCATCAAGGACGAGCGGGTCGAGGCGGCCAGGATTCTCCAAGGCAGAACCGAAGCCTTCAGCGGCGACAAGAAGCAGTTCGTCGACGACCTGCGGCGGGCGCTGTACGCCTCGAAGATCGTCTCGTACGCCCAGGGCTACCAGCTCATGCGGGCGGCGGCCGGCGAATACAAGTGGAACCTCAACTACGGCGGAATCGCCATGGTCTGGCGCGGCGGCTGCATCATCCGCTCGGTGTTCCTCGGCAAGATCCGCGACGCGTTCCAGCGAAATCCCAAGCTGGTCAACCTGCTGCTCGATCCGTTCTTCAAGGGCGTGATGGATGAGAACCAGGCCGCGTGGCGGCGGGTGGCGGCGACGGCGGTCCGGCTGGGCATTCCGACCCCGGCCATGTGCGCCGCGCTGACCTACTTCGACGGATACCGCAGCGAACGGCTGCCCGCCAACCTGCTCCAGGCCCAGCGGGACTACTTCGGGGCCCACACCTACGAGCGGGTGGACAAGCCCCGCGGCCAGTACTTCCATACCGACTGGACCGGGCTGGGCGGAACGACCTCGGCCTCGACCTACAACGCCTAACCTTCAGCGGGCATTCTCCGGGCGCTCCAGAATGCCGGAAGGGATGATGGTGCGCCCGGAGACCGCCGCCCCTCCAGTTCACGCTTAACTATTTTACATACAATGCTTTATGTTGGCATAGCGGAGTGGATTCGCCACATTATGCATAATTAGACGGCGGGGGATGTTCCGGAAATTACCGCCCTGAATGATCAGTTAACAGAGAGCAGAAAGATTTCTGTAGACTTCTGCACTCAAAACAGGTATCTTACACTCTAATTGGAGTGTAGTGAGTATCTGTCCGATGAACAGAACGGAAAAATCGGTTATTGGGAGGCCGCAACATGGCTGAGGAGATCATACCGTTTATCGTCGTGGGGTTTCTGGCCCAGTTGATCGACGGGGCGTTGGGCATGGCCTATGGGGTCAGCTCGACCAGCTTTCTGTTGAGTCTGGGGGTTCCGCCCGCGGTGGCCAGTGCCAGCGTCCACACCGCTGAGGTGTTCACCACCGCGGTTTCGGGGTTTTCGCACTGGCGGCTGGGCAATATCGACCGTCAGCTCTTCAAGCGTCTGGTGATTCCGGGCGCCATTGGCGGATTCGTGGGCGCCTATGTGCTGACCTCGGTGCCGGGGGATACGATCAAGCCGTTCATCACGGCGTATCTGCTGGTGATGGGGGCGATGATCCTGTGGAAGGCGCTTCGCCGCAACGAGAGCAAGCCGTGGGGACGGATGACCCCGCTGGGTCTGGCGGGCGGCTTCTGCGACGCGGTCGGAGGCGGCGGCTGGGGGCCGATCGTGAGCTCGACGCTGGTGGCTACCGGCCACTGCCCGCGCCGGTCGATCGGTTCGGTCAACGCCGCGGAGTTCCTGGTCACATTCGTCCAAGCGGTCACGTTCGTGACCATCCTGGGCTTCGCTCAGAACTGGAAGCCGATCATCGGACTGATCGTCGGCGGGGTGGCGGCGGCGCCGCTGGCCGCTCACATGTGCCGCATTCTGCCCCGTCGCGGGCTGATGGGGCTGGTGGGCGTGCTGATCGTCCTGGTCGGCGTGCGGACGACGCTGGGCATGGCCGGCTACTCGATCAACTGGGTGTACTTCGCGGTGCCGATGGTGGGCTCGCTGTTGCTCCTGTCGGTTCTGATGGCCATCCGCAAGACCCGAGTCGAGCCCGTCCCGCAGGGCCAGGGCGCCGACTAGATCGATTTGGAGAGACGGCTGCTCGGGGCAAGAAGAGCTTTGGGCGGCATGGCAATGGTGTAAGGTGCGCGTCCGCAAGGCCGCACCTTGCATCAGTTTTTACGACCATAGGCTGCGGACCGGCAGGCGAACGGACCGCTGGAACCGTTGCGCCGCCGGGCCGCGGGAATTGACTTTGCCCAGCCTGGTCGGTAACATGCCCCTACTATGAATACGGAAGCACAAGCCATACTCAAGACGGAAGTTCGCGGCCTGCCGATCAAGCGGGGCAAGGTGCGGGACATCTACGACCTGGGCGATCAGTTGGTCCTGGTGGCCAGCGACCGGATCAGCGCCTTTGACGTGGTGATGCCCAACGGCATCTCCCACAAGGGCGTCCTGCTGACCCAGATCAGCAACTTCTGGTTCGAACGGTTCAAGGACCGCGTCCGCAACCACCTGATCGGGACGAAACTCACCGATCTGCCGGAGGCGTTCCGGGCCCAGCCGCAGGTCTTTGCCGGCCGGTCGGTGCTCGTCCGCAAGTACCCGGTGGTCCCGATCGAGTGCGTGGTCCGCGGCTACATCACCGGAAGCGGCTGGAAGGAATACAAGACCAGCGGCACGGTCTGCGGGATCAAGCTGCCCGCCGGCCTGCGGCAGTGCGACAAACTGCCCGAGCCGCTCTTCACGCCGGCCACCAAGGCGGCCACCGGCCACGATGAGAACATCAGCTTCGAGACCGCCTCGGAAATCGTGGACCAGGTCGTCCTGGATCAGCTCAAGAAGACCAGCCTCGACCTGTACCAGGCGGCGGCTCAGTACGCCCGCGAGAAGGGCATCATCATCGCCGACACTAAATTCGAGTTCGGACTGGCCGGCGACGGACAGATCGTGCTGGTCGACGAGGTCCTGACCCCGGACTCCTCGCGGTTCTGGCCCGCCGATCAGTACGAACCGGGCCACGACCAGCCGTCGTTCGACAAGCAGTTCGTCCGCAACTATCTGGAAACGCTGGACTGGGACAAGACCCCTCCGGGTCCCCAGTTGCCGGCCGAGGTGGTCGAAGGCACCAGTCGGCGCTACGCCGAGGCCTACGAGCGCCTCACCGGCCGGAAATTCGACCCCCTTGCCATTGCCAAAGGCTGACCGATCATGGGAATGACCATCACCGAGAGAATTCTGGCCGCCCACGCCGGGCGGGATTCTGTTTCACCGGGCGAGAACATCTGGGTCAACGTCGATACGTTGATGACGCACGACGTGTGCGGACCGCCGACGATCGGCATCTTCCGCGAGCAGTTCGGCCGCAAGGCCAAGGTGTTCGATCCGCGGCGGGTGGTCATCATTCCGGACCACTACATCTTCACCGCCGACGAGAACGCCCACCGCAATATTGCGCTGCTTCGCGAGTTCGCCGCCGAGCAGGGCCTCGTCAGCTTCTACGACGCCGACTTCGTCAATAAGCCCGGCGTGCCGACCGGCTACCGCTGCACGCGGGATACCTGCTACAGCGGGGTCTGCCACAGCACGCTGGCTGAAAAGGGCCACTGCCGGCCGGGCGAGGTGATGCTCGGCACCGACAGCCACACGTGCACCGCCGGCGCGTTCGGCCAGTTCGCCACCGGCATCGGCAACACCGAAGCCGCGTTCGTGCTGGGCACGGGCAAGCTGTGGCTTAAGGTTCCGCCGACCATGCGCTTCCGTTTCGAAGGCCGCATGCCCGAGTACCTGATGGCCAAGGACCTGATCCTGGCGGTGATCGGCGAGATCGGCACGGATGGGGCGACGTACCGGGCGATGGAGTTCGTCGGCTCGACCATCGACGCCCTGAGCATCGAGGAGCGGATGACGGTCTGCAACATGGCCATCGAGGCCGGCGGCAAGAACGGCATCATGGCCGCGGACATCCGCACGGCTGAGTATCTGTCCGACCGGACCGATATCGATTACCGGGTCTTCCGCAGCGATGAGGACGCGGAGTTCCTCAGCACCCACGATTTCGACACCGAAAAGCTCGAACCGACAATCGCCCAGCCGCATTCACCGGGCAACCGGGCCACCGCCCGCGAACTAAGCAGCCAGAAGATTGACCGGTCGTACATCGGCTCGTGCACGGGCGGCAAACTGACCGACCTGCTGGCCGCAGCCAGGGTCCTGCGGGGCCGCAAGGTCCGGGTCGACACCTTCATCGTGCCCGCCACAGTAACCGTCGACCGCCAGATGGACCAGATTCACCTCGACGGCAAGAGCGTCCGGCAGGTGTTCCAGGACGCCGGCTGCCACATCGGACCGCCCTCGTGCGCCGCGTGCCTGGGCGGACCGATCGACACCTTCGGCCGGGCCAACGAACCGCTGCAGGTGGTCAGCACGACCAACCGCAATTTCCCCGGACGCATGGGCCACAAGCAGGCCGGCATCTTTCTGGCCAGCCCGCTGACCGCAGCGGCCAGCGCGTTGACCGGCAGGATCACCGATCCGCGGGAGATGCTCCAGTAGTCGCAAGGGGAGGCCGATGCACGCCTTTATCGTGCCGCCGAAGATCGTTACCGGACCCGGCTGCATCGGCGAACTGGGCACGGAGGCCTCGCGCCTCGGCCGATCCGCCATGCTGGTTATCGGGTGCAAATCGGTCGCCTCGGCCGGCGGTACAGACAAACTTCGCGGGCAACTGACCGCAGCCGGCTTGACCGTGGAAGTCTTCGAGAACGTCCATCCCGAACCCCCCTGCCAGGACGTCGACACCCTTCGCCAGCGGATCAAAACCCACGGCAGCGACGTGCTGGTCGCGGTCGGAGGCGGATCGGTGATGGACATCGCCAAAGCCGCCGCCATCCTGGCGTTTTCCGACCGCCCTACCGCCGAGCACGTGGCCAGCCAGAGACTGCCCGACCGCAGCCTGCCCATGATCGCCGCACCAACCACCGCCGGCACCGGATCGGAGGCGACGCCCACCGCCGTGCTGACCGACAAGTCGATCGACCGCAAGAAGTCCATCCGCCATCCCGAACTGATGATGCCCAAGGTGGCGATCGTGGACCCGGAACTGATGCTCTCGTGCCCGCCCGGCGTGACCGCTGCTTCCGGGGCCGACGCCTTCGTCCAGGCCGTCGAGAGCTTCTGCTCGAAGATCACCACCAGCCTCACCGACGCCTGTTCCGAAAAGGCGATTGTTTTGACCGCCCGTCATCTGGAGCGGGCGTATCGCGACGGGAGCGACCTGGAGGCCCGCCAGGCGATGGCTGAGGGCAGCCTGCTGGCCGGCATGGCGCTGGCCAACGCCCGGCTGGGGGTGGTGCACGGCCTGGCCCACCCGATCGGGGGCCGGTTCGGCGTTCCGCACGGGCTGGCCTGCGCCGTCCTGCTGCCCTACGTGCTGGAGTATAACCGGCAGGTGCTGGAGGCCTCCGGCAAGTACGCCCGTCTGGCTGGGCTGCTCGGAACCGATCCGGTCCGGTTCGCCTCGAACCTGCTGAAGTCACTGGACCTGCCCAGCGATTTTCGGACGTGGCCGGTGGACCGGTCGCTGATCCCGGAACTGGCTGAGGAGGGCATGGACTCCGGGTCCACCAAGGCCAACCCGCGACCCGCCACGCGCGACGATCTGGCCGCCCTGCTGGAGAAGGTGCTCTAGCCTCCCGGCTGGAACTCGCAGCAAACTTCCTGCCATTTTCGATTTGTCCAGTCATTTGGCGCGTGGGGGAAAGGGCCGCAGATCAAGGGGGCACTTGTGTCAACCGATAAGCACACAGGGAGAAATGGCTCTTAACAACCGCTCCTGACAGCCGTGAGGAACCATCCTTGCGAGCGACAGACCGAGCACCATGTCGGACACGAATGGGAACATACTGCTGATCGACGCCGACCCGGAACTGCGGGAAAGCCTGCAAAGGGATCTGGCCGAGCAGGACATCACGCTGGTCTGCGCCGATGGGATCGGCGGCGCCATGGTTCTCTTGGCCGAGGATCCCGGCGCGGTCTGTGTCGTCATTTCCGAGGCCGAACTGCCCGACGGCGGCGGCCTGGACCTGATCGAGAAGATCCGCAGCCTCCATCTGGCCTGCCCGGTCATCTTCCTGGCCAACTCGGGTGAGACCGAGACGGTCAAGCGAGTCCTGCGGGCCGGGGCGTTCGAATACTATCAGAAGCCCGTGGCGTTCGAGGTCCTCTGGGATGCGATTTGTCGCGGGATGGGCCATGCCGCGGGGCGCGGCGGCGACCGCCGGCGTCTGGTTCCCCGGCTGTCGCCCGAGGCCAATGTCCCCGGCTATCGCGACGATCTGACCGGTCTGGCTTCGCATCGGTTCATTGTCGAACGGCTCGGACGGATGCGGAAGGACTGCGCCCAGCAGGATTTGCCGATGAGCCTGCTGCTGGTGGATATCGATGATTTCCGTAACCTCAATACCAGCCGGGGGTTCTCGGCATGCGACCGGTTGTTGGTCGATTTCGCCAACCGGATGACCCGCTGCGTCCGCACCGACGACATCGTGGGGCGGTACGGCGGCGATGAGTTTCTCGTAGTGCTGCCGGGCGGCGGCGAGAAGGCCGGCCGCAGGGTCGCCGAACGGATCATCGATTGCCTGCGGGACGAACCGCTGACGATCGATGGATCGCCGGTGAAGATCCCGGTGTGCCTGGGGCTGGTCGAGATCCATCCAAACGACACGGGCGAGGATTTCGAGTTTCTCGATCGGGTCATCGAGGCGGTGTACCACGCCAAGCTCAGCGGTCCGGAGACCATCGTCACGTGGCGTCCGGGACTGACCCAGCAGAACCTGTCGTGGGAGTTCTCGGCTGAGCCGGTCCGGCCCGATCCGGACGTCGAGTCGATCAACATCATGATGTGGCGGTTCCGCGAGCTGAACCGGCAGGTCGGCAGCGTCATCTACGAATCGCTGCGGGTGTTGGTGGCGGCGGTCGAAGCCCGCGACCCGTACACCCGCGATCATTCGATCAAGGTCGCCGCCTTCTCCAAGGAGATCGCCGGCGAGATGGGTCTTCCGGCCCGGCAGGTTCAGACTATCTACTCCGCCGCCCTGCTGCACGACATCGGCAAGATCGGCATTCCCGACGCCGTGCTGATCAAACCCGGACGGCTGACCGACGACGAGCGGGAGTTGATCGAGCAGCACCCGCTGATCGGCTACAACATCCTCCAGCAGACGCGGTTCTTCACCGCCGAACTGCCCCTGGTCAAACACCACCACGAGCGGATCGACGGACGGGGGTATCCCGACGGGCTGATCGGCGAGGCCATCCCGGCCGGAGCCCGGATCATCCACGTCGCCGACGCGGTCGAGGCCATGCTCGCCGCCCGCAGCTATAAGCGGCCGTTCCCCCTCGAATTCGTCATCGACCAGCTCCGCCGCATGGCCGGCAGCCAGTTCGATCAGACCGCCGCCGATATCGCCCTGCAACTGATCCAGCGCGGGGTTCTCGACGTTATCTGGACCAAGAACCCCGTCATGCCCCAGCCCGAACTCTTCATGCAGACCGAAGGTCTGTAGCAAGCCGACAGGTCGCAGCCGGCGGACCCGGTTGGACTATCCTGCGTGGAATTCGAAGCCACAGGCGGTCCATCAGATGCCGGAGCGGGCGCATCGGGCGGCGAGGCTTTGACGATCGTCGCCGGTGTGGGCCGTCTGGCCCGGAGGCTGGAGATGGAGCGGCCAGAACGGCTTTGACTTTCGTTGGCGGTTGGGATAGATAGGCGGAAAGGGAACGAGCCGTTGCGTTGGGCGGATTTGGAAGGAGCCGACGATGAGGAAGTTTGTCCTGTTGCCGTTGGGGTTGGCGGTGGCGTTCGGTTTTGCCGGCTGCGATGAGCCGGTGGGCAAGGAGTCGGGCGTGCCGTCGTGGTTGACACAGAAGATCGCCCAGATCGAGTCCCAGCCGGCGGAGCGTCGGCCGCCGGAGATCAGCCGGTGGGAGTATCACGGCCAGACCGTCTACTACATCCCGGCTGAATATCCCGATGACTACGCCGACCTGTACGACGCCGACGGCAACCTGATCGGCCATCCCTCGGGCGGGATCACCGGAATGGGCGAGGGCAAGATCACCGACTTCTTCAAGGACCGCACAAACGGCGAGGTGCTCTGGAAGAACGAGCCGTAGACTCGCCGATGTTCGGTTCGTCTGGCTGCGGTTCGCTCGTCCGCGGTCAGGAATCCGCTGTGACGGCAGCGGCGTTGAGGAGGGCGGCGGCTTCTTCGTCCGAGGCGGCGAGCACATGGTACTGGCCGGCGAACTGGCGCATCGGGCCGAGCCAGTCGGCGGAGAGGGTTAGTTCCATCCGGGCCTGGTTGTCGAGGTACTGCGTTTCGTGGATCTGGGCGTGGCGGTTCAGGAAGCTCAGCAGTTTGCCCGCGTCGCAGCCGACCTCGATAGTCAGATGCAGAGCCGGCTTGAGGTAGTACCATCGCGCCCGTTCAGTCAGCAGGTCGAGTCCCTCGCCGCTGCGGGCTGAGACAGCCAACGCGGTCGGATGGTGCCGCCGCAGAACCTGGACCTCGTGGCGGTCGTCGAGCTTGTCGATCTTGTTGAGCACGGTCACCACGTTCTTCTCTTCGCAGCCGAGATCCTTGAGCACCGCGTTGACGGTCTCGATCTGGCGTTCGGCCTGCGGGTTCGACGCGTCCACCACGTGCAGCAGCAGATCGGCGTGGATGGCCTCTTCCAGCGTCGCCCGAAACGACGCGATCAGGTGGTGCGGCAGGTTGCGGATGAAACCGACGGTATCGGAGAGCAACGCGTGCAGGCCCTGGCCGAGATTCCACCGGCGGGTCCGCGTATCGAGCGTCGCGAAGAGCTTGTCCTCGACGTAGACGTCGGCCCCGGTCAAGGCGTTCATCAGCGTGCTCTTGCCCGCGTTGGTGTAGCCGACGAGGCACACGGTGAACTGGCTGCCGCGGCTTGAGACTTCGCGCATCTTGCGCTCGTCGATCTGATCGAGCTCGCGCTTGAGGCGGTCGATCGCCTTGCGGACAAGCCGCCGGTCGGTCTCGAGCTGCTTTTCGCCCGGACCGCGGGTGCCGATGCCGCCGACAGACCCCGCCGTGCCGCCACCGCCCGCGCCGGCGATCCGCTCCAGGTGGCCCCACATCCGCGTGAGGCGCGGATAGGTGTACTGGAGCTGGGCCAGTTCGACCTGGTTGCGGGCCTGGGCGGTGCGGGCGTGAGTCGCGAAGATATCGAGAATCAACTCACTGCGATCGAGCACCTTACACTCGATCACCTTCTCGATGTTGCGGATTTGCGCGGGCGTCAGGTCGTTATCGAAGACGACCAGGTCGGCCCCCTTCGACTTGACCGTCTCGGCCAGTTCGTTGACCTTGCCCTTGCCGATATAGTGCTGCGGATCGATGTGCGGCCGCTTTTGCACCAGTTTGGCCACGACCTTGGCCCCAGCCGTTCTGGCCAGTTCCTCCAGTTCGCGGAAGCTGTCAAACCCGTCGTCCTGACCCGGGCCAACCAGCGCCACCAGGACCGCCGCCTCTTTGCCGACCGTCTGTTTGTTCTCTTTCATACTGAAGTGTCGAGTCCTCCTGAAGTTACAGGAGCCATTATACCAACCCCGCCGCCCCGCTGCCACCTTCACCAACACGTCGCCACTTTCCGTGGTCGGGGCGGCTGGGCATCCCGTGATTATCGCGTATAGAACTCCAGCACCAGGCTGTAGTCCATCTCGAACGGGAGCCGGACGTCCTCGAGGGCCGGCCGGCGCAGCACGCGGACCTCCATTGCCGTCTCGTCCCGCTCCAGCCAGTCGGCGACCGGCCCGGTCTCCGAACTCGCCGCCGCCTGCTCGACGAGCTTGCGACTACGCGGGCGGACAGAGATGACCTCGCCGGGCGATACGCCGTATGACGGCCGGTCCACCTTGGCCTCGTCGACGAAGATGTGGCCGTGCACCACCATCTGGCGGGCCTGCCAGATGGTCCGGGCCCATCCCGCCCGGCGGAGGGCGTTGTCCAGCCGCGTTTCCAGCATCTCGGCGAATGCGTCCAGCGTCGCCTGCCGCGACTGCTGGGCCTTCTGGAGATAGTGGTGCAACTGCCGCTCGCCGAGGTCGTAGTAGTAGGCCAGCTTCTGCTTTTCCGCCAGTTGCCGGCCGTACAACTCCCTTCGAATAGGACGATGGCCGTGCTGCCCGGGCCGGTACGGACGGCGAAGGTGCGTGTGCTTCGGCGTCTCAGCCACCGGAGCCCCCAGCTTCCGGCTCAACCTGATTTTTGGTCCCGTGTAGTTAGCCATATCATATTTCCCAAAATGGCACTAAGCCATGAATCGGTAACCACTGATCCACGAAACTCCCCAATTGGACAATTATAGGACGCTCGCGGGCTCGGTACGGCTCACCATGCACAAAAATGTAATGACTTAGATCAATTCCCTAGAAGAGTAGCACGGAACACGCGGACCACGCGGAGAAGAAGAGAATTGAAAATGTCAAATGGCGAAATGCAAAGTACAAGCTGGACGCCCCAGGCGGCCTTTTTCATTCTGGCTACTGGCTTCTGACTTCTTCCCCTCCGCGTGTTCCGCGTGCTCCGTGCCGGCTGCATTTGTGGTTCGGTTGGCGGGGCGATATAATTCCGGATCGGCGGGCATGGCGGATCTGCCGGAAGGAGTTGGCGTTGCCGCAGTCTTCATCGAAATACGTATTTGGTCCGGTGCCGAGTCGTCGGCTTGGACGGTCGTTGGGGGTGGATTTGATCCCGCCCAAGACGTGCACGTTGGATTGTGTTTACTGTCAGATCGGCCGGACTACGGAAAAGAGCATCGAGCGGCGCGAGTTTGTGCCGCTGGAGGACGTGGCGGCTGAGATCGCGCGGGTGCTGGCCGGCGGGGTTCGGCCGGACTATATCACGCTGGCTGGGTCAGGCGAACCGACCCTCTACAGCCGTCTGGGCGAGCTGATCGACCGGATCCACAGCCTGACCGACGTTCCCGTGGACGTGCTGACCAATGGGACGCTGCTGTTCGACCCGCGGGTCCGCGACGAAGTGGCCCGGGCCGACCTGATCGTCCCGTCGCTGGACGCGGGCGACGCGGCGACGTTCGAGCGGATCAACCGCCCAGCCCCGGCGATCGGCTTTGATCAATACATCGACGGCTTGCGCGAATTCTGCCGCCAGCACGGATCGAAGGTGTGGCTGGAGGTCTTCATCGTCCAGGGCATCAACGATTCGGATGAGGCGGTGGACCGGATCGCGGCCATCGCCAACGATCTGGGGGTGGCGAGAATTCAGCTCAACACGGCGGTGCGGCCGCCGGCTGAGCCGGACGTCCAAGCCGTCACGCCGCAGCGCCTGGCCGAGATCGCCGATCGCTTTGAGCCCAGGGCGGAGGTGGTCGCCGACTTCCCGGAGAAGGAGTACACCGGTCAGTTCCAGGGCGGCGTCGAGGCGGTGCTGGAGACCCTTCGCCGCCGGCCGTGCACGCTCGACGACCTGGCAGCCGGCTTGGACATGCACCGTCCGGAGATCGCCAAGGTGCTCGAAAAACTCCTTCGGGCCGGGCGGATCGCCGGCGAGCAGCGGCAGGGAAGGCTTTACTACCTGGCCGTGCGTGAAAAGCCCGCGGAGAAAAGGACTTAAGATCGCCGATGGACAGCACCGCCTTGAGCTACCGCATTCGGGCCGCCGTCGTGCTGGCGGGCGTGATCGCCCTGCTGGGCGTGGCGGTCTACCTGCAGCCGGATCGGCTGGAGCGGTTTAACAGCGGCTACCCACTGCTCAAACCGTGCGGGTTCCTCGTCCAGAGCGGCTATCCGTGCCCGACGTGCTTTATGACCCGCTCGTTCGTGTACATGATGCACGGCCATCCGATCAAGGCGTTCGCCGCCCAGCCGTTTGGGGCCCTGCTGTGCCTGATCGTAATCTACCTGGGCGTTGGGGCGGTCCAGGTACTGGTCACCGGGCGACCTTGGCAGCCGTTCTGGAGCCGGTGGCGGTTCCGATGGGTGCTGATCGGCTTCGCCGCCCTTTTCCTTGGGGCGTGGATTTTCAAGCTCCTCTTTGGTACATTCGTAACCGGTGAATTTCCAATAAGGTAGGAACACATGCGGCAGAAACTCCCCCTTGCGGCGGGGCTGGGGCTGATCCTCCTGGCCACCGGCGGATGCAACCTTCTGGCCTCGCCGATGTACGCCCTGGCCGCGGATCGAACGCAGAACATCCAAGCCGAGTTCGAGGACCTCGAGGGCAAGGACGTGTGTCTGTGGGTCTGGGCTGACGAATCCGTCTCGTTCAGCTATCCGCAGGTGCGTCTGGACGTGGCCAACCACGTGCGGCACGCCATCAACCAGCACATCAACTGCACGTTCACCGATCCGCTGGCGGTGCACAAGTTCCAGCGGTCGGACTACGAAGCCGACCGGCTGCCCATGGTCGAGATCGGCCGGAAGTTCGACGCCGATATGGTCATGCACATCCAGTTGCTGGAATTCCGCACGCATCCCTACGGGTCCGACTCGCTGCTGCAGGGCCACATACTGGCCCAGTGCGCCCTGTACGACTGTCGCGGCGATCTGCCCGTCCAAAGCCGCGATCGCGAGTTGTGGTCCGGCCGGGTCGAGGTCGACTTTCCCGAGAAGCACCCACTGAACCCGACCGAAGCCGACGTGTTCTACGTCCGATCCGCCACCATCCAGGTGTTCAGCCAGGCCCTGGCCAAGAAGTTCTATACCCACCGCGAACCGGTAGGAGGTTAGGCCATGATCCGCATTCCTCTGGTCCTCGGCGCTTTGCTGATCGGCGTGCTCTCGAGCGGCTGCGCCAACATGGCCCTGATGTTCACGCCGGACATGAAACCGGCTGTGCCGGCCGAGTTCAAGCTGCCGGCGGGCAAGACCGCTGTCCTGATCGACGACTACATGATCAGCTCGACCGACGCCGCCACCCGCGAGGCCATCGCCCAGCGGACCATGCAACTGCTCCAGGAAAACGGCGCGGTCCGGCGCGACAACGCGATCGACTATTCGCAGGTCGAGAGCCTCAAGAAACAGGGGGCCGACGGGCGGCTGTACTCGATCCAGCAGCTCGGACGCGAAACCGGGGCCGATCTGGTGATCTACGTAAACCTGACGCAATTCGACCTGCAAGCCGACCCGGAGAGCCCGTTGATCCTGCCGGCCGGTCGGGCCCAGGTGAAGGTGATGGACGTAGGGACGGGCGAGCGGCTCTGGCCGATCGACATTGCCGGCCGCTCGGTCCAGGTCCGCGGTCGGCGCGAAGGCGACATGCTGGAACCCGAGAAGCGGCAGGAATGGACCGACCAACTCGCCGACATGCTCGGCGCCGAGGTCGCCCGGCTGTTCTACGCGTACCGAGAGGAGTAGGAACTCAGCCGATCGGGGGAACGCATCCGCAGCGCCATTGGTGGTCTCTTTGGGACGGCACGGAGCACGCGGACCACGCGGAGGGAAGGAAGTCAGTATCCCGAGTGAAGAAGGGGGCGGCGGGTCTGCATTCTGCATTTTTCTATTTAGAATTTTCAATTTTCATTTTTATTCCTTCTCCGCGTGATCCGCGTGCTCCGTGCAAATCCCCGACCCAAGGCTGTCGTCGCAGTGCGGATTCGCCAGTCAAAGGGCGTTGTCCGACTAATTGGTTGACTCTAATGGTTGCCTATGGTAGGGTATGGGCGATATGAAGTGTGTGTGAAGGGTGAGCATGAACGAGAATGACCGTCGTGACGTGCTGGATACCGCAAGCGACAGCCCGCTGTTGCACGTGCGGGTGCGTGAAGACCTGAGGCGTCGGATCTCGCGGATGCGGGGCGGCGAGAAGCTGGAGCCCGAGCGGGCCCTGGCTGAGCGGTACGGGGTGGACCGGGCCACCGTTCGGCGGGCGATGACGGACCTGGAGCAGGAAGGTTTCGTGGTCCGTCACCAGGGCCGGGGCACGTTTATCCGCAAGCTTCGGACGATCGACCAAACCCGCCTGGTGGGGCCGAAGGTGATCGGATTGATCATGCCGGACATGGAGATCCCGATGCACCTGGCCATGCTGCGGGGGGTTGAGGAGGCGGCTTCGCAGCGGGGCTATCAGTGCTGGGTTCGCAACGCCATGCTGGACGCCCGGCGGGGGCTGGCGATTCTCGACGCCATCAGCCATGAGGAGCTGACCGGCATCATCACCTGCCCGTTCTTTGAGAACGTCGCCGATCCCGAGTACGTAAGGCTGCTGGGCCGGCTGATCGCCGACGGCAAGCGGGTCGTGCTGATGGACGAGTACATCCCGCAGATTGACGCTCCGACGGCGTGCATCGATAAATTCCGGGTGGGCTACCTGGCCGCGGAGCACCTGGTCATGCAGGGGCACCACCGGATCGGCTATGTTTCGAGTCATACCTACTCACCGGCTGGGGATAAGTGCTACCGGGGCTACCGCCAGGCTTTGGACGATTACGGCGTGGCGTTTCATCCGGAACTGGAGATCAACGTGGATGGGCGATGTTCGGCTGAGCCGGTCCGCGAGGCGGTGCGGGATCTGCTCAGGGAGTCGCCGCGGGCGTTCACGGCGGTGGCCACGCCGCATTTCGCGATGGCCTACGGGATTTGCCTGGCCCTGCGCGACCTGGGCCTGACCGTCGGCCGGGATATTGCCCTGGTCGGCGACAACATGACCGATAATCCGGAGTTCGCCCACATCCCGCACACCCACCAGCCGCATGACCAGGAGGCCAGGGCGGCGGTGGAGCTTCTGCTGGACGACGCGCGGGACGGGCATCGAAAGCACGTCCTGATCCAACCGACGATGGTGATGGGGCAGAACCTATGAAGACCAGTCACAGATCCGCGGTCATCGTGCCTCGGAAGGCGGCGCCGGCGTTTCGAGCGTTTACCCTCATCGAGCTGCTGGTGGTGGTCGCGATCATCGCCGTGCTGGTGGCGATGCTGCTGCCGGCCCTGACCTCGGCGCGGGAGCAGGCCCGGGCAGCGGTATGCTGCAGCAACCTTCGCCAGATCGGGGTGACGCTGTTCCGCTGGACGGAGGAATACGGCGGCTACATGCTCTGCGACGGCATCCCCAGCAACTACGGCGCGGCCGCGGTGGGACCGGGTTATAGTCTGCCCGCCGGCCCCTACGACGGCCCGTACACCTGGTGCGAGACGTGGGTTCAGCGCGGCTATCTGGACACCGTTGCGGATGGGACGCTCAGCGCCAAGGGCTCGATCCTGGAGTGCCCGACGGAAACGGTTCCGGCGAACTACCGCTACCAGCCGCACTATGGGTGGAACTACGTGTGGCTCGGCCACTGGTGGAACAACTACTACCAATTCGAGAAGCTCAGCCGTTGCGCCTTGCCGTCGGACACGCTGGCCTTCGGCGACAGCGGCGGAGCGGACCGGGACGCGTCCTACGTGATCAACTGGAGCCCCGCCCAGGCGCCGCTCTACATTCCCCAGCCGCGGCATTCCGGGACGGCGGGCTTCTTCTGGCTTGATGGGCACGTCGCCCGCCTGCCGCAGGAAGACATCTACAGCAACAGCGCGTACTACTGGCAATTCGAAAAGTAACCCCTGTCGTCCGAAGCGGACGGGAGACCCTCTGAGCATGAGACCTTTCAACGCTGTGGCGGTGCGGTTTGTGGCGATGGTGCTGGCGGGATTCGGAACGGCTTGCGGCGATGCCGCGACGCAAACCGCTCAGAGGCGGGTCTGGCACGTCGCCCAGACCGCCGAAGCCTCGGACGAGAACGACGGCACGGCGCAGACACCCCTGCGAACTATCGGACAGGCCGCCCAGCTCGCCCAGCCGGGCGATACGGTGCTGGTGCATGAAGGCGTATACCGCGAGTGGGTCCAGCCGGCCCGCGGAGGCGACGGGCCGGATCGGATGATCGCCTACCAGGCCGCTGAGGGCGAGCGGGTGGTCATCTCGGGCTCCGAGGTCTTCGATCCGCCGTGGGAACCGGTCGAGCCGAACCAGCCGCGGTGGGAACACGTGGTGCGGGCGAACCTGCCGGAGGATCTGTTCGAGCCCCATCCGCGACTGGCTGACGATAACGGCCAACCGCAACGATACAACCCCTTCAACACGCCGGTCCGGATCGGTCCCTACTTGACCGCCGAGGAACGGATGGCCCCGCGCGACCCCAATCGGGCGGGTTTCCCGGAACTGGTGGTCGGCGAGGTGTTCGTCCGCGGCCGGCCGATGCGCCAGGTCCGCACCACGGACCAGGTCAAAGCCACTCCCGGCTCCTGGTGCGCCGCGGACGACGGTAAGACGCTGGTGGTCAACTTCCTCTCGTGGACCAAGGGTCCGGTGGAAGTGACGGTGCGTCCCGCGGTCTTCGCTCCGGAACGGCGCGGCCTGGGTTACATTCGCCTTGAAGGTTTCATCATCGAGCATGCAGCCAACCAAGCTCCGTTCCCGCAGGCCGGGATGGTCTCGACCCGCAGCGGGCATCACTGGATCATCGAGGACAACGTCATCCGCCATGCCGCCACGGCCGGTCTCGACGTCGGGTCCGAGGTCGTCGCCCATTGGCGGGTTCTGCAGAACCAGGACATCGACGAAGGGCCGTGGGCCGATGAACGAGCCAGACCGGTCCACGAGACGAAACTGCCGGAGGGCCCGTGGCCGCCGGAATACAACTACGTCGAGGCGCCCGCGCCTTCGCACAGCCACGTGGTGCGTAACAACCGCATTTGCGACAACAGCCTGAGCGGTCTGATCGCGGTGAAGGCCGATGACCTACTCATCGAAGGCAACACATTTGAGCGGAACAACCGGCGGCGGCTGACGCCCAGCGAGAATCCCGACCTGGAGTGGGTGGAGGCGGCGGCGATCAAGCTGCACGTGACACGGCGGGCGAGGATCGCTCGCAACCTGATCCGCGACCAAGCCGGCAGCGGCTCGGGAATCTGGCTGGACAACACCAACGAAGCGGCACGGATCACCGGCAACCTGGTTCTCGGCAATGACGTTGGAATCGACCTGGAGATCAACGCCGGTCCGCCGATCCTGATCGATCACAACGTGGTCGCGTTCAACCGGATCGACGGGCTTTCAAGCCGTTGTTCGGTGACGGTGCGGTTCGTCCACAACCTCTCGATGTACAACGGCCGGTGGGGCTGCATTGTCGATTACGCTGGCACCCGCGGCCAGTTCTTCGGCAGGCGGTTCGTCCGGCCGACCGGCTGCGAAGTGCGGAACAACGTATTCGTCGGCAATCAGCGGGGGGCGATTCGTTTCCCCATACCCAAGGAAGAGACCGAGCGCAAAGCCAACCGCATCGACGGAAACGTGGTCGAACCGGGCCAACTGTTCCAGCTCTCCGGTAATGCCAACGACGCCCCTTCTCCGGAAGAGATGGCCAACCTGGCGAAGGCGTGGCTGGACGAGGCGGGCGTCGCCAAGGCCCTGTGGCCCGATTTCGACCAGTGGCGGACCGTGGATGCGTGGCCTCGCGGGTGCTGCAATCTCGAAACGTTCGCCGCCGCGTTCGGTGGCCCGGCGGCCCGCGCGATGGAGTTGGGGCTTCCGCGGCTCTGGGAGGTAACCACCCGCATTCCCAGCGAGGATCCCGCCCGGTATCCAGAACAGGGCTCCACCGTCGAGGGCCTCGATCCACAGTACAAGATCGAGTTCCGCGATCCGGGCTGGCAAGACGTACTGGTGGACCCCGTCGCCGACGCCACGGAAGATTTCTTTGGGCAAACCCCGCCGGATGGAAAGGTCCCCGCCGGACCTTTTGGGACCGCATCGCTTCAGTCCCAGCGTCTTTGGCTGTGGCCGCCCAGCTTCTGACCCGGTGATCGCATGGCCGGCCAACGCCGATACCCCTGACGGTACGGCGTTTTTTTCTTGCAAATGGGCTACATTGGTAGTACATTGATGGTGTAGTTGTTGCCCCAGGCACACAGGATTCGCCATGACTGATCTGCCGGAAACCACGGAAGCGTCTCTGAAGGCGGATCTGCCGCTCTACGAACGGGTTCGCGAGGACCTGAAGCGCCAGATCGCACGGATGAAGGTGGGCGATCGCCTGTCTCCCGAACGCAAACTCGCCGAGGTCTTCCAGGTGGATCGCATCACCGTCCGACGTGCGATGATGGACCTGGAAAAGGAAGGGTTCGTGGTCCGCCACCAGGGCCGGGGCACGTTTATCCGCCGGCAGGTGGAGTTGGACCGCCGGCGGATGGTGGGACCCAAGGTGATCGGACTGATCATGCCGGACATGGAGATTCCGATGCACCTGGCCATCCTGCGAGGGGTCGAGCAGGCGGCTTCGCAGCGAGGCTTCCAGTGCTGGGTGCGCAACGCCCTGCTCAGCGCGGAACGCGAGCGGGAAATGCTGGAAGCGATCGGGCAGGAGGAGTTGACGGGCATCCTGACCTGCCCGGTGTACGGGAACGTCTACGACCGCAGGTACGCAGCGGCGATCAATCGACTGATGGAAGCGGGCCGGAGGGTGGTGCTGATCGACCAGTACGTGGCCGGCTGCGACGCTCCGGCGGCGATGGTGGACAAATTCAGGGTGGGCTACCTGGCCGCCGAGCACCTGATCGTCTCGGGCCACCGGCGGATCTGCTACGTCTCAGCCCACACCTACAGCACCTCGGGCGACGAGTCGCACCGCGGGTATCTCCAGGCCCTGGCCGACTATGGCGTGGCCTGCGACCAGCGGCTGGAGGTGAACGTGCCGGTGGAATCCTCAGCCGATCCGGCCCGCGAGGCGGTCGTGCGGATGCTGCGGGAAACGCCGAATCGGTTCACCGCGGTGGCGACCCCGACCTTCTCCACCGCCTACGGGATTTACCGGGCGTTGCGGGAGCTTGGTCTGACCGTCGGGCGCGATATCGCGATGGTCGGCAACAACATGGGCGACAATCCCGAACTGGCCCACATCCCGCACACGTTTCAGCCGTACGACGAGGCGGCCCGCACCGCGGCTGAGCTGTTGTTTTGCGATGCGAACGTGGACCGAGCACAGAAGCACGTGCTGATACCCCCTCGGCTCGTAATACCGGACAAGTCATGATCGCAGACACAAAGACAATGCGTAGCGATAGGCCCGGGTTCACCCTCATCGAACTTCTGGTCGTGGTGGCGATCATTGCCGTGCTGGTGGCGATTTTGCTGCCGGCGCTGTCGGCGGCGCGGGAGGCGGGCAAGACGACGCAGTGCCTCTCGTCGCTTCGGCAGTTGGGCGTGCGGTTCGCCCAGTACGGCATGGAATACGGCGAGCACATTCCCGGTTCGGTGGAGCATCACACGCGGGGCTGGCAGCGGTCGCTGGAGTACGCTGGGCTGATGATGCCCGGATACGGCCACACCAACGATCCGCTGGCGATCTACGGGTGTCCCAAGCATGTGTCGCCGCTCAAGACGCTTCCGTGGTGGCAAGCGTGCAGCTACGGCGACAACGCCTTCGTGGTCAGCGGCTGCGACGGCGCAAGCTGGGGCGTCCGCAAGCTTCGCTTCTCGGAACTGTCGGACCCGTCAAGTTTCTTTCTGCTCTGCGATTTCTACAACCCGAGCAACGACGCGTATGAATACGTCTATCCGTCTTCATCACATATCCACATGACCGGGCGGCACGGGACCGGGGCGGCGCAGACCAACATGCTCTTCGGCGACGGCCACGCGTGGACCACCACGCCGGAAGAGTTCGAAGCCAACGCCTCGCGATGGTTCTTGCCGTAGAACGCGTGCTTCCTCCAGGAGATGTGCCTTGAGTAGATTGCTGGCGGAGTTGGCGGTTCTCATTCTGCTGGGCGGGTCACTCACAGCGGCCCAGACCCAACCGGCCAGGGATTGGCTCGGCATGCCACCGGACGTTGCCGACTGGGGGGCGGCGGTCAAAGTCCCTTTCGTTTCGCAAATCGATCGCAAGGCGCTTGGCGAGGGGGCGGTGGATCGGCTTTGGGACTGGGAGGCCGGGGTCAACTTCATGACGGACGGGTCGGGCGAAGGCCTTGAAGGCATTCCAGCCGAGTTCGCCAAGGCGGGTGAGTACCGTGTCCTGGTGCGGGTGGGGGCTGGATGGGCCAAAGGCGCCGAAACACAGGACCGGTTTGTCCTCGGACTGGACGGCCAACCGGTGGCGATCTGGGCGGCGAAGGGCACCGGTGGGGCCTCGGACCTGGAGTGGACCGAACTTCAGCGGGTGGCGGTGGACAAGCCGGGAACGCATTCGCTGACCTGGCGGCATGTGTCCGGCAGCCAGCCGCGGACCGTGCAGTACCTGATCGCGGGCCTGGTGTTCGTACCCGCCGAAGGGGCCTCGACGACTGAAGCGACGAAGACGCTGGTCAGCGAAGACGGCTGGATTCGCGGCTGGCTGGTCGGGGGCACGTTCGGCATGGGCGGATTGGCCTCGATCGCCCCGTTCTACGAGAAGTATTTTCTGCCCATCGACGGCCTGGAGTGGGACCAATACGCCTTGGACGGCAAGCCGCATGTCGAGTGGAAGCCCTACGTCAGCCCCACCGACGTGGTGCGGATGGACCTGCCGGAGACCTTCGAGAAGCGCGGATGGTTCGACTGGCCCGTCGGACGTCCCGGCTGCGCGTACGCCAGCCTCTACGTGAAGGTGCCGAGCCAGATGGACGTGCTGATCGACTTTGACTCCTCTCAGCCGGCGGACCTCTTCCACGACGGCGATCCAGTGGTCGCCGATCAGACCATCCTCGGCGTGAACGCCGACGGCGGCTTCCAGCGGACGGATGCCGATCCGCCGCTGCGGACGGCGATGACGCTGCATCCGGGGGTCAACCGCCTGACCGCCAAGCTCTACTTCCCTCAGAACAAGTACCGCACGGCGGAGGAGCGGGGCGAGGAGAGCACGTGGTTCAAGTGCCGCATCCTGGATATCGAGGGCAACGTGATCACCGGGCAGGTCACCGGCCGCGCGTACGCCCAAGCCAACGCCAGCGGTTACCTGCTCTACTCAATGAACCCGCACGACATGCTCGACGGCGAGTTGCCGCCCGGTCGGCGGTTGGGCGATCTGGTCGAGTTGAACTTCGAGACGGCCGAATGGAGCACGTACCTGACCGGCCAGGACGTAAACCTGACGGGCACGCTGGGTTTGACGGACGGCCTGCGGCGGCTGGAACGCTACGGCTTTAACGAGCGACGGTTCGACGATCAGGAAAACGCGGCGACCGTGCATTGGGTGCTGCACGATTTTGACGGCAACGGCATCGCGCGGGACCGGACGGAGGTCAGCTTCACCGCCGATTCGCCCGGCCGCTTCGGCGTTCCCCTGGGCAAGCTGCCACGCGGGCACTATACCCTCTACACCGAGATTCGTTCGGGCACGCGGTTCGTTTGCCAGCCGCAGCCGGAGATGATCGTGGTGGTCGATCCGCCGACACTCCCGCGGGCGGGCGTCCATTCGAAGTTCGCCCACAGCTTCTACTACATCTTTAACAGCCGCGATCCGCGGGAGAACGAAAGCCTGCTGCGCCTGTTGGCGCTGGCCAAGGTCCGCTGGAACATCGGCAGCGCGCACAAGTGGTGGATCGACGTGGACCCGCGCCAGTGGGCCGACCTGCCCGCCGATCAGCGGACCTGGCCGCGGCACCCGCGTCTCGAGAGCGTGGACCGGGCCCGGCAACTCGGCATCGAGATCATCGGGCAGCTTGGAGCCTTCACCAAGGGCTCCGAGGTTCCGCCGTTTGCGGGCGACCCGAACCTGGCCGATCACCTGATCATCAACGACTACTTCGACTTCGGCCCGATCGACAGCCCGGAGATCGACCGGGTCGTCGACACCTACGTCTTCGAGACGGTCAGCCGATTCAAAGAGCACTTCCGCTACTGGCGGCTGGACAACGAAATGAACCTGCGGGACTTCACGCCGGCGGAGCTCGTGCGGCTTCACGAACTGGTCAGCCGGGCGATGCGGCGGGCCGACCCGGAGGCCAAGCTGTGGATGGGGTCGATCTCGTCGTTCGACCTGCCTCACGCGGAGGAAATGCTTCGGCTGGGCCTTGACCGCTGGATCGACGTGTACGACTACCACTACTACATCTGGCCGCAGCCGGACCCGACCTACGCCGACATGGGCGGACTGCCGCTGCTGCTGTCGATCTTCGAGAGGTACGGCGTGACCACGTCGATCGCCAACGGCGAGTTCGGCTGCTACCGCTCGATCCACAAGGACGGAGCGCGGGTGCAGGCGGCCATGCTGGCCCGCGGGCTGATCGTCGCCCACACCTACGATCAACTGCGGTGGATCGCCCCACACTTCCCGACCCACTTCGAGTGGTGCGCCGACGCCGAGAACGGCATGCACGCCTGCTACCTGGCCTATCGCACAGCGGCGGACATTTTGGAAGGCGCCGCGTTCGAGGGGACTTTCGAGCTGGGCGACCGGATCGCTGCGTACCGCTTCAAGCGTCCCTCGGGCAGCCAAGCCGTCGTGCTGTGGGACGAGCAGAACCGCCGCGTCACCGTGCCCGGGATCGGTCCCCAGTGGCGAGGTTACGACATGCTCGGTCGACCGGTGCGGATCGGTCCGGACGGCGAGGTCGGTCTGAGCGTCTTTCCCCTCTACCTGACCGACGGCCAACTCGAGGAAGGCGGCGAGCCCTCACCGCTCTGATCCACACGAAAACCGCGGGCATCGGAAGCGTGATGATCTGCGGCTTCTTCGTTAACCGCGTTATCCATATCGTTCCATCAGGCCACCAGGTCGTCACTCGACGAGGACGAATCGTCTGAAGCAATCGGGCAGTTTGGCTTCGGCGATACCGGGCGAAAGGCCGATCCAGTAGCGCCGGCCAAGGCCGTCGTTGTCGGCGACGATGAAGTTGAGATTGAAGACGGTTCCGGCCTTCGGCTGAAGCGGAGCCAGGCGCGACCACGGCAGCGCCGCGCGATACACCGTGCGGTCGTCAATCCGCTCGATCCTGACGGGGCAGTTCTCAATCGGACCGGCAGCCGCACCGGGAGGCGCTTGCCAACACCAGACAATCGGCCGGCCCTCGGACCCGAGGGCCAAGCCGTATTCGTAGTCGTTATTATCGTAGTTCCGGCCGGGCTGGGCGTCGTTGCGGGTGTCGATGGCGAGCTGAACCGAGTCGCCGCGCCAGATATCGCCATCGACGGCCTGCTGGGCGTGCACGTCGTCGGTCACGTCGGCGGCGAAGTAGAGGTACTGCTCGTCCCACGAGAGGCGGGCGCGGGCGCTGAGGTTTTCCGGCGATTTCCAGCCGATGGTTGGGTCGGCGGGGAGGACCTGTTCGCGACGATCGAGGACGATCAGGTCGGCCGCGTCTTGCGGCAGCGGCGCGTCGAGGAATTCGCCCGGCGTCGCTTGGCGGCGATGGCAGGGAGCGATCGTGGCCAGGGGCTTTCGGATTTCGACGGCAGATCCACCCGCCGCCGCGGTCAACGCAACTCCGACCTCGTTGCCGGTAAGGCCCAGCGGCTCTTGAAGAGTCAGCGTCAGCGGCATGCTGCCGCCCGCCGGCATATGGACCGGCAGACCGGCGGCCAGATCGGTCCGGTGGCCGTCGGCGGTCGTCAGCCAGAGGTCCACCGATCCGTCGTACGGGGCGCTGAGGCGGTTGCGGATCGACAGCGAAAGCGTGGTCAGGCTTGGCGCCGCCACCTCCACCGTCGCCGGTCGGCGGTTCATGACGGCTGAGTTGATCCGATCGACCAGGCGAGGCAGCGCATCGGGATTGAGAATGGCGTAGGATGGATTGGCGCTGATGGTCATCAAAGCGACGCCGTCGTCGCCGGGCTTGCGCGGCGCCGCCGCCCCGGTCATCGTCCAGACCTCGGCCTCGGCCAGCGGGACTTCGACCCGCAGCGGGTCCTGCGTATCATCATCCAGCGAATCCCACGCGGCGAGAACGACGTGGTCGTCCTTCCTGTAGGCGTAGATCTTGATGTCGTAATCCGAGATGATCGGCAGCGGGGTCGCCCCGTCGAGCAGCTTGGCGACGGTCGCGTAGGCGGCGACGGGCGGCAGCGGCTTGACGCCATCCTGATGCCGCCAGATGCCGTACTCGTAAAGCCCGCCTTCGGTGCAGCCGATGTCCCGGAACCAGATGAGACGCTTGATCTGCGGGAACGAACGGGCCACCAGATGCGCGCGGGCCAGGTACGCCGCGAACCGAGCGGCCCACCGGCTGTCGCACGAGGCGCGAGCGTCGAGCCCCCAGCCCAGTTCGCCGATCCAGAACTCGCGGCCGCCCATATGCGATTGGTAGAGGTCGATGAACTCGCGGAGGCGGCTTTGCATGTTGCCCACCTCCGGACCCAACGCCACGTCGTCGGGACCGAGGTAGCGCGGATTGGCGTACGGGTGAGGGGCGTAGACGTCGAACGAATCGGCGGCGTCCTTGATGACCTCCGCGGTGAAGGCATGGCCGTCGCCGCAGACGTCGAAGACCAGTTTCTTGCCCGCGGCTTGGAAGCTTGGATGCGCCGCGTTCAGCAGGGCGGCGAACGACCGCGCGCGGTGCGCGACCTGCGGCAACGTCAGGTCGGGTTCATTGTGGAAGTCGAAGTAGGTGATCTCGTCCTTGTAGGTCGCAAGGACCTTCTCGATGTAGTTTTTGATCAGGTCCGGCGAGGCGGGAAAGCCGTCCGCACCCCGCGCCCAGGCCGGCGGCGGGACGGTCAGCATGGTGACCAACGCGCCGAAGCCCTGTTCGATCACCGCCAGGCCCTTGGGCATGTTGAATTGGCCCGGTTCCTTTTCGACGCCGTCCCACAGCGCTCCGCCGTGGCGTATCCAGTTGACGCCGATGGCGTGAAGGGCGTCGGAGCCGATGGCGTACAAGCCGTCGGTGTGCATGCCGAAAAAACTCTCGTCGATGGCGATCCGGTTCGGCTCGCGCACCACGGCGACGGGGCTGACGTATTCGTTGAGGATCGACCCGGTCCGATCGCGAACGACGAATCGGACGGTGTAGTAGCCCGGCTGCATCGTCGGCAGCAGTTCCAGCGTGGTTTCGGAGGTCTTACCGGTCTCCAAATCCAGTTGCAGCGTGGAGCGGCCGATCGGACCCAGCGTCGCTTCGGAGACGGTATAGTCAACCGACAGCGGCAAGGCCTCATTGGGGCATCGCGCGTTGAAGAAGGCAACGTCCAGCGTCAGCGGCTTGCCTTCCCGCAGCACGACCACTTCGCTGCGCGCGCCGCTGGTGGCCTGGATGACGACCGGATCGGGATCGCGGTAGGCGGTGGCCGTCGCACCCTCTTCCAGTTGGACCGCGTCGAGCCAGATCGGTTCGTTCGGATCGGTCGTGCCGAAGAATATCCCCGCGCCGATCGGCTGGGCCATCGGCGCAAGCTCGACGGTCAGCCGCGTCCACTGCGAGGTCAGCGGCAGTTGGCGATTCAGCACGGTGCTGTAGTTCATCCAGGCTGAGACGTTGATCGTGCCCGCCGTTCGGGCTTTGGCGTAGAATGACAGCGTGTACGGCCGATCCGGCTTGATCCGGCCGGTGGCGCAGTGGACGCCCGCTCCGTTGCACTTGAGGCTCCGGGCGCCGACGGCGGCGGTGGAGGCGTCGACCGCACCATCGGTCTGCCAGCCGCTGGTTCCAAGCTCCAAGCTGGTGTTGCCGGTAAGGAGATTCCCGGATGCCTCGGCCGCCGCTGGGTTCTGGGCAGGAGAAACGTCGGCCGAATTGACGAACTCCACATAGTCGAGCTTGAACGCAAAGGGTTCCTGATGGTAAACCGCAAACGCGAAGGCCCACAGCTTGTCCTTCTCGAATTGCTGATTGCCCTCGCCGTGCATCGTGTACGAGTAGCGGAATCTCTCGAACGGGACCACAACCCGCGTCCACTGATCGCCCGACGGAACGGGCATGGAGGTCCGGAAGCAATCGACGCCCTGGCAGAGCTTGGGGTCTTCCTCCAACTGAACGTCGCAGGCGATATTGCCGGAGACGCGCTTGACCCAGAACGAGATCGCATCGCAGCCTTCCGGCGCGGGCAGGGCAAGCCGGCAGACCAGCGTGGTCTCTCCGGATTCGGGTACCTCCACCAGCAGCGATCCGGCGCCTTCCGCGGCGTCCGATGAGATCGTCAGCGTCGGCTTGTCCGCGCCGGGCGAGACCCAACTGCTCCAGGTAACCTGACCGTCGTTGAAGTCGTCGATCAGCCGCGGCTCAGCCGCGTGCGAGACGCAGATCAGGCAGATCCAAACCAGAACACAAGACGCAACGAGTCCGTGGCGCACCATGATGATCCTTATGTGTACAGAGGGTCAAACCGATGGGTCTTGCGAGCCCATCGCGCGATTATTCGTCGTTCCACCCGGCGTATTTGCAGAAATCGTTGACGAACCTGGAGAAGATCATGACCGGATCGTTCGGACCGCGCGCCTTCGTGACGGCATGGCCGTCGAAGAACAGCAGGTTGGTCGCGTCACGATGTCTGAACATGCCATAATAGGCAGGATCCTCTATGTAGATCGCGTGGTGGTTGAGGCCGGAGTGCAGCGAGTCGGCCAGAAGGGCCTTGGCCCCCGGGTCCGGCAGTTGGGTCACCCGCATATACCACTTGCGACGGGGAAGGACGACCGGATCGATGTGGGTCAGGTTTCCGCTCATGCCGTAGTGGGTCTGGTTCATCCACCAATCCGGCGAGGCGTCTCCCGCTGGGCACCGCCAGACGCCTTCGGGATAGGTGCCGGCATTAAGGGCGATCACCTCCGGATACGTGTCGTTGGGGCCGACGCCGTGGCGAACCAGACCGGCGTCCAGCAGCAGCCAGGCCCAGATGCGGTAATCAACGCCCGCCATCGGCGGCTGAGGCCACCACGACGCCGGAGGAATCACGTCGTAATACATGTCGAAATACTGCTGAAACACGATTCCCGCCTGTCGCTGGTTGCTCAGGCACGCCACCGTTTTGGCCGTGTCCCGCGCCGCGCTGAGGGCGGGCAGCAGGATCGAGACCAGCACGGCGATGATCGCCACCACGACCAGCAGCTCAATCAGCGTGAAAGATCTTGTATTCCGGATTTCGGATTTCGCGTTGGTGCAAGAGGCGGCTTGGCGGTTCATGTCTGTCCTCTTTCAAATCGGCAATCAACAATCAGCCATCGACAGTTCTTCTTCCGGTGGTTTCGCCCAGGTAGAGCGGATCGGTGGTCGGCCGCAGCAGCAGCGGGCCGATCCAGTTCTCGCCGCCGCGGGCCATCCACTCGACGCAGAGGGTCATGTGCGGCGTGATATCGGCGATCCGCACGCAGGTCAGCGACGGGCAGAGGTACCGGCTGGTGCCGTCGTCGTTGGCGGCGCACACCGAGACGTCCGTGCCCACGCGGATGCCGCGCTCGTGCATCGCCCGCATCGCCCCGATGGCCACCGACTGCGTGGTGCAAAAGAGGGCCGTCGCGTCAAATTCGTGGTTGTCCAGCAGGCGGCCCATCACCTCGTAGGCCTGGATCCACGCGAAACCGTACGACTGGACCGGTTCGTCGACGAGCCGGCCGGCGTAACCGTGGCGGGCCCGCCAGAGATTCCACTGCTCGATCCGCTTGATGCAGACCGGCTCCCGCGGCTGAGTGTTCAGGCAGTCGATGTGCCGATGGCCCAGCGAGTCGAGATGGTCGAGCAACTGTTGCACCAACACCGGCGGCGAGATGAACACCGATGGAATCCCATGCTCGGTCAGGTCCTGATCGAAGACCACCACCGGCGCGGGCGATCTCTTGAGCAGGTTCAGCACCTCCGCCGGCAGGTCCTCGGAGACCGACAGCAGGAACACCCCGTCGAAGTTGCTGAGCGTATCGAGGATGGTTGGGTCGTCCCAGTGGACGAAGTCCACCGGCCGAACCGATGCCTTAAGCTTGTCGGCGGCCATCTCGACCGGCACCCGCCACAGATCGGAGTAGAGCGAATGAAATGCCGGTTCGAGGAACGCCAACTGCAGCCGCCGGGAACTCTCGCCGATCCGACGGTTGACCTCCAACTGACCGTTCGGCCGCCGAACCAGAATCCGCTTGTCGATCAACACCTGGATCGCCTTGCGGGTCGTGATCCGCGAGACCCCAGCCTGGATGGCAAGCTGCCGCTCCGGAGGGATATCCTTGACGGCGTAGTCGCCGTGCTGGATCCGCTTCTCCAATAACTGGGCCACTCTCTGGTACTTGAGCATATACCACCTCGGTACAGTATCCGAGTATAATACCAACGTGGTCCTATTTCAAGAAAAATCTACTCCAAAGCAGAAGACCCGGCACGGAGCACGCGGAATACGCGGAGGGAAAGTAGCCAGAATCCAGAATTCAGAAGCGAGAATGAAGACAACAGGTGCATTTATAATAATTAACTATAATACTCGACTTTAAGTTATTCGCGGCATGGTCGTTGCTTTAGCAAAAGGCCCCTAGGCGTCGGCCTTTGGGAACGACAGGAAGTCAGGCAACAGCCCCCTACCAGCTTCTGACTTCTGCCTTCCGGTATTCTCCCTTCCTCTCCCTCCGCGTGTTCCGCGTGCTCCGTGCTGATTCGAACGAAAAGGCCTTTGATTCGCAGGCTGATTTGGATATAGTTAACCAACTCGGCCGCGTAGCCAAGTGGATCAAGGCGACGGATTGCAAATCCGTTATTCGTGGGTTCGAATCCCACCGCGGCCTTTGTTTACTCCCTCCAACCGCAAGAGTTCCTCCCGCTCTGGCTTTCTCTGATTGCCCGATCTGCTGACCGCCTGACGCCCCGTCTCCCCAGAGCCCGGAGTCTTCCTGTGTCGGATTGTGCGAGGAGGTTCGGGGTGGAGAATGCTGGAAATTGTGGGCTGGGCGCGGGGAGAATGCTGGATCGGTGGTTTCGGATGTTGAGCTTGGAGGACTGAGCGGTGGCGATCGAGATTGGCTGGCGGGAAGGGCTGGTGTATCCGGCGATGGTCAAGGGCGTGGCGGCGGGGATTGTCGAGGGTCGGCTGCTGGTGGCGGGCGGAATGGGGTATCCGTGGCGGGAAGTGGAGTTCGGGTTCGCGCTGCCGACCGGGCAGAGGGCCGAAGGCAAGGCGCCGGCGCGGGTGGCTGGTGAGCGGATCGACGCGCCGTTGGGGAACTGGTCGCCGCTTCCTCCGCTGCCGGTGGGGGTGGCTTGGACGTCGGGCGTGGCGGCGGGGGGCGGTTTGGTCGTCGTGGGCGGTCGTCGCCAGTCGGCTGACGGCGAGGTCGACGGGATCGCCGAGGTCTGGTTTTTCGATGTGGCCGAAGGCGGGGGTGCGTGGCGGCGGCTGGCGGATCGGCCGTCGCGCGCGTCGATTCCAACGACCGCAGCCGACGGCGACCACGTCTACACCGCGTTCGGCACGAGCTGGCGTCCGCACCCTGAGCACGCGGTGGACGACCTGAACATCTACCGGCTTGACGTGCGGTCCGGGTCGGGCTGGGAGACGGTGACCCGCTTTCCGGGCAAGCCGCGATGGGGTGCGGCGATGGCGGTCTGCGGAGGCACGCTGTACGTGATCGGAGGCCACGACGTCCCGCTGGGCGGGGTGCGTGAGAAGACAGGAGGCAACGCCTATCAGGAACGCGACGGTCGGACGGTGCTGGAGACGTTTTCCGAAGCGTGGGCGTTCGACCTGGCCGGTGGCGGCTGGTCGCGGTTGGCCTCGCCGCCGAGGGCGTTTGTCGCCGCGGGGTTCACGGTGGCGGACCGGTGGGTGGTGCTGGCGGGCGGAGCCAGTTGGGTGGTCGATGGGTACGGCGTGAGCGTGCTGATGCAGAACCACGTGGCGAGTCTGGAGATGGTCAGTTTTTCGCGGGAGGTCTGGGCGTTCGACACGCGAAGCGGGCGGTGGAGTTGCCTTGAGCCGCTGCCGTATGGGATATGCAGCGCAGCCGCGGCGGCTGAGGGAAACCGCGTGTACCTGGTGGGCAACGAGACGATCGACAAGGCCCGGAGCAACACGTTCGGCACGGTGTTCGAAGGGACGATCCGTCTGACCGGCCCGGATGACGGGAGCTGACCGACGGCGGCTGGGATGGCTCTGGATGACAACAAGGCGCCGAAGTCAGGAGCGTGAACGTGTCGAACCTTGAAAACAACCGGACTCTCACCGAGTGTCTCGAACGTCTCGAGTCGATGATCGATCTGGAGCACGTGGCGCGGACGCGGGAGCTTCAGCGGCGGGCGTTCGCCTTCGAGCCGGTCGAGCACGTGCCGACCGCCATTCTGTTTCCGGTCGCCGACGAGGAGTGGCCCAACTACGGCTTTGCCGAAATCTTCGACGATCCCGCCAAGATGCTGCTCCACGAGCTGCGCGACGTCTACGCGGGCGTCAAGCTCGGCGACGACCGGCTCTATGGCCTTCGGGCCAACTACGGCACGGGCATCATCGCCTCGATGTTCGGCTGCCCGGTCCACACGTTCGATGAGACTCTGCCCATCGGCATGGAGGTCTCCGAGTCCCGGCTCAGGCAGATCCTCGACGCCGACGCGCCCGGCCTCGAAGCCGGCCTGATGCCGCGTGTGCTCGAGACCGCCGCGTTCTTCCGCCAGGCCTTAAAGCCCTATCCGAAGCTCTCGCAGGCCGTCGGTTCGCAGGTGTTCGACATCCAGGGCCCGTTCGACAACGCCTCGATCATCTGGGGCTCGGCGATCTACATGGCGATTTACGACAGTCCGGAGCTGATCCAACGGTTAATGGCCCTGGTGACCGAGACGATCCGCAAGACGGTCCGAGCGCTGCGGGAGGTCGACGGCTGTCCGATCGAGGAGCACGACGGAACGTGGAACCACCTGGGCGGCCTTTGCATCCGAAACGACTCGACGGTCAACCTCAGCGGCGGGCAGTACGACGCGTTCGTCCGCGACTTCGACGCCAAGCTGCTCGCCGAATTCGGCGGGTGGATCCACTTCTGCGGCCGCGGGCACCAGTGGTGGCCGCGGATGCTGGCGATGCCGGGCCTCTCAGCCCTCAACCCGTTCCAGGGCGAGTTCTACGACCTGTACGAGATGTACGAGACCTGCGAAGCGGCCCGCGTGGCGATCGTCCAGTGGACCGCGCCGGTGGATGCCCGCTGCCGCCAGCGCATCCGCACGGGTTTTTCACGAATCATCTCCGCCAACGGCTACGACCACGCCCAACGGCTCAAGGACACGCTGGCCAGGACGGGCCATGCCGATGCACAGTGACGGCGACAGCGGCCAAGCCGGATGCCGCCTCCTGACGCCCGGTCTCGTCTAGGGCCTTTTCTTGCCGCGGCGGGATCGGTAGAATATTTCCCCAAGCACGCACCGCTGGAGTAGGGCACGGGCGCGGTCCGCCCGTCTTAATCCATGGCGGAAGAGATACATTGGCGGAGATGGAGCGCAGATGCCCAGACGGAATGACATTAAGAAAGTAATGATTATCGGTTCGGGTCCGATTGTGATCGGGCAGGCTTGCGAATTCGATTATTCCGGCACGCAGGCGTGCAAGGCCCTTCGCAAGCTCGGCTACGAGATCGTACTGGCCAACTCCAACCCAGCCACCATCATGACCGATCCGGGCATGGCCGACCGGACGTACATCGAGCCGCTGAACGTCGAGTACATGGCGGAAATCATCGCCAAGGAGCGGCCGGACGCCCTGCTGCCGAATCTCGGCGGCCAGTCGGGCCTGAACCTCTCATCCGAGCTGCACAAGGCGGGCGTGCTCGACAAGTATGGCGTGAAGGTGATCGGCGTGCAGGTGGACGCGATCGAGCGGGGCGAGGACCGGATGGCGTTCAAGCGAACGATGGCGTCGCTGGGCATCGAGGTGCCGCGGAGCGAGATCGCCACGAGCCTGGAGGAGGCCGAACGCATCCTCGAACGCATCCCGCTGCCGGTGGTGATCCGGCCCGCGTACACGATGGGCGGCACGGGCGGCGGCCTGGTCTACAACATCGAGGAGTTCCGCACCATTGTCGATCGCGGGCTGCAGGCGAGCCTGGTCCACCAGGTGCTGATCGAGGAGTCGGTGCTCGGCTGGGAGGAACTGGAACTCGAGGTCGTCCGCGACGCCAGGAACCAGATGATCACGGTGTGCTTCATCGAGAACGTCGACGCGATGGGCGTGCACACCGGCGATTCGTTCTGCACCGCGCCGATGCTGACGATCTCAAAGGAGTTGCAGGAGCGGCTGCAGAAACATTCGTACGACATCGTCGAGGCCATCCAGGTCATCGGCGGGACAAACGTGCAGTTCGCCCACGACCCCAGGACCGGCCGGGTGGTGGTGATCGAGATCAACCCGCGAACGTCGCGCTCGTCGGCGTTGGCCTCAAAGGCGACGGGTTTTCCGATCGCGATGGTCTCGTCGATGCTGGCCGGCGGCATGACGCTCGACGAGATCCCGTACTGGCGAGACGGCACGCTGGAGAAGTACACGCCGTCGGGCGACTACGTGGTGGTCAAGTTCGCCCGCTGGGGATTCGAGAAATTCCGCGACGCGGTGGATCGCCTGGGCACGCAGATGCGGGCGGTCGGCGAGGTGATGAGCATCGGCAAGACGTACAAGGAGGCGCTGCAGAAGGCGATCCGGTCGCTGGAGACCGGGCGGTACGGCCTGGGGTTCGCCAAGGATTTCAACCGCAAATCGACGAGCGAGCTGATGGTCCTGCTGGCCGAACCGGGCAGCGAGCGGCAGTTCATCATGTACGAAGCCCTGCGCAAGGGCGTGAGCGTTGAGGAGCTCCACGCCAAGACGCATATCAAGGCGTGGTTCATCGAGCAGATGAAGGAACTGGTGGAATTCGAGGAAGAGATTCTGCGGCATCGCGGCTCGCCGCTGCCGGACAAGCTGCTGGTCCAGGCCAAGAAGGACGGCTTTGCCGACCGGTACCTTGCCAAACTGCTGCAGACGCCGGAGGTCGAGATTCGCAAGCAGCGGACGCGGCTGGGCGTGGTCGAAGGCTGGGAGCCGGTGCCGGTCAGCGGCGTCGAAAACGCCGCGTACTATTTCTCGACCTACAACGCGCCGGACAAGACGACCGCCAGTAGCGGGCGGAAGATCATGATCCTCGGCGGCGGGCCCAACCGGATCGGCCAGGGCATCGAGTTCGACTACTGCTGCGTCCACGCCGCGTTCGCCCTCCGCGACGCCGGCTTCGAGTCGATCATGGTCAACTGCAATCCCGAGACCGTCAGCACCGACTACGACACGTCGAACAAGCTGTACTTCGAGCCGTTGACCGTCGAGGACGTGCTGAGCATCTACGAAAAAGAAAAGCCCGAGGGCGTGATCGTGCAGTTCGGCGGCCAGACGCCGCTGAACATCGCCAGCGAGTTGGCGGCGGCGGGTGTGAAGATCATCGGCACCACGCCGGACACCATCGACCTGGCGGAGGACCGCGACCGTTTCCAGGAGATGATGACCAAACTCGGCATCCCGATGGCCCCATCGGGCATGGCGAGCACGACGGAGCAGGCGCTGGCGGTCGCCGACCGGATCGGCTACCCGCTGATGGTCCGGCCGTCGTACGTGCTGGGCGGACGCGGCATGGAGTGCGTGCACGACGAGGAGGAGCTGCGGCGTTACTTCTCAGCCGCCGTCGACGTCACGCCGGAGCGCCCAATCCTGATCGACAAGTTCCTCGAAAACGCGATCGAAGCCGAGGCCGACGCCGTCGCCGACGGGACCGATGCGTTCGTGCCCGCGGTCATGGAGCACATCGAACTGGCGGGCATCCACTCGGGCGATTCGGCGTGCGTGATCCCGCCGTTCAGCATCCCAGCCAAGCACCTCGAAACCATCCGCGAGTACACGCGAAAGATCGCCATGGCGATGAACGTGGTCGGGCTGATGAACATGCAGTACGCCATCGCCAACGACACGGTCTACGTCCTCGAGGCCAACCCGCGGGCGTCGCGGACGGTGCCGCTGGTCTCCAAGGTCTGCGGGCTGTCGATGGCCCGGATCGCCACGCAGCTCATGCTGGGCAGCAAGCTCTCCGAGTTCAACCTGGCCCTGCGGAAGATCCCGCACTTCGGGGTCAAGGAGGCGGTCTTCCCGTTCAACATGTTCCCCGAGACCGACCCGCTATTAGGCCCGGAGATGCGGTCGACCGGTGAGGTCTTGGGCCTGGCCGATTCGTTCGGGCTGGCGTACTTTAAGTCGCAGGACGGCTGTCAACAGCGGCTGCCGACCGAGGGAACGGTGCTGATCAGCGTCTCGCCGCGCGAGCGGCTGGCCGTCCTGGAGGCGGCCCGGCGTCTCAACGACCTGGGCTTTAAGATCAAAGCCACCGAAGGCACCCGCAACTTCCTGGCGGAGCACGGCATCGAGGCGGAACTGGTCCAGAAACTGCACGAGGGCCGGCCCAACGTGGGCGACGCGATCAAGAACGGCGAGGTCCAGCTTGTGATCAACACCCCCGTCGGCAAGCTCTCGCAGTACGACGACTCGTACATCCGCAAGAGCGCGATCAAGCACAAGATCCCGTACATCACCACCGCCACCGCGGCCATCGCCGCCGCCCGGGGCATCGAAGCCGCCCGGGCCAGCCGCCCGTGCGTCCGATCGCTACAGGATTACCACGCGAACATAAAATAAAATCATAAAACTGGCGACCGTAGGTGGCAGAAGTGGGAGATTTTGGCGAGAACCTCTGTGAGAAACCGTCGTATATTCTGTTAGAGCCAGAACACAAGACATCGTCAAAATCGCTTTCTTTGCAGAATCCTCCTCCACTAGCCCGTTCGAAAGAACGGGCTTTTTTACGCGCGGAGAAGTAGTCAGAATCGATAAGCTTAACTGATAAAGTCAGTTACAGACTTCGGCGCATCCTGCCTGGATGAGGACGGAGGCCAAGTCACGGCCATCAACTTCGACATCGGCCACCACGAACGGGGTCTGATCCAGGGCATAGAGCCGCTGTGAATCGTTCCGATGGATGTTGTGGAGACTGATCCGACGGGCGTCTTTGAGGGTGGCCAGGGCGAACTTCCGGGCCTCGGCGCCGGGATCGCAGAAAAGGGCGCCGGTGCAGGAGGAGCAACTTGGGGGTTTGATCTCGCGGCAACTGATGCCCGCGATCTGCACAAACACCTGCCGGCCCAGCGTCGGGTGGGACGACTGGAGATCGGCCTTAAACAGATCGCCCCGATAGACCTTGACCACCCGGCCAATGGCCAGGTTCTGACCGGGGTCGGCTTGGACGTCGACGGACGGTTGTTGCGAAGCGCATCCCGCGACAAGCAAAGCCAGTCCTAGAATGGGCAGACCGCGAACCGCCAACACACCACCCCTCATTGCTTTGCCAACCACTAATCTCCTCCCACTGTGGCATTCTGGAACTGTCGGGCCCACTCCACGTGTGTGCCGTCAATTCATTATACCCTAAGCCGACAGATCATCCATGATCCGCATCAAGGCCCGACGAGGCGTCCATCGGAGCGGGACAGCCGCGGCAGATGGACGACCGACTCATTAGCCATAGTCCAACCCCTGGCAGAAAAGAACCAATCGACGAATGGGGAGA
>Ga0123329_1000360_pt1 | contig 47555 bp, 42 predicted proteins | sample BioC12SIPDNA_FD_89703 | JGI IMG/M metagenome (GOLD analysis project Ga0123329, IMG submission 89703) | Anaerobic biogas reactor microbial communites from Washington, USA - Biogas_R1_B C12 SIP DNA | ecosystem: Engineered > Bioreactor > Anaerobic > Unclassified | place: Washington, USA | collected...
GCCGCTCCCGAGGGTCTGGCGGAGTTCGTCGGACCCCCCCTGTTCTTCCCCCTCGACCTCGATGCGGGCCACCCAGGAGCGGGTGCCTTCCTGGATCTGGAAGGCCACGACGCGGGCGTGCTCGGTGGCCGCCAGCACGCGGCCCTCGACGCTCACGCCGGGGTAGCCCTCGTCCCGATAGGCGCCGACGATGCGTCGCCGTGCGGCATCCAGGTCGATGGCGCGCAGAACGGAGCCCGGGCTCAAGCCGGAGAGTTCCTGCAGGCGCTGGCCCGAGAAGCGTTCGTTGCCGGAGAACCGCACGGCCGTCAGCCGGAGGGCCTCCGAGATGCTCACGGCCACCTCGACGCCGTCTTCGGACGGCTCCACGCGGAATCCGGCCGTGCCCAGGAGGCCGGCCTCGTTGAAGCGGCGCACGGCGGCCTCCACGCGCTGCGCGTCGAAGGCGTCGCCTTCGCGCAGGCCGAGCGCGTTCAGCACCTGTTCGCGCGTCAGCAGCACGTTCCCCTGCACGGTCAGGCGCCGCAGGGGCGGGGGCTCGGCCTGTGCGGCGAGGGCGGGGACACAGAGGGTCGCCGCACCCAGGAGGATGACTGCCAGGGTCCGGACGGCCGTCCTTGGGGTCGAGTTCATCAACTCGTCACTCAGTAGGGAACGGTGGACGGAGCGGCGCTTGTGGCGCGCGACTCGAACCGGAGGAAGCGTTTCTGGAAGATCAGGCGGGCCTGCCCGATGGGTCCGTTGCGCTGTTTGCCGATGATCAGGTCGGCCTCGTTGCCGGCGACGTCGTCGATCTCCTCGCCGGCCTCCTGCGGTCTGTGCAGCATCAGGACCACGTCGGCGTCCTGCTCGATGGCTCCGCTCTCGCGCAGGTCGCTGAGGCGGGGCCGGCGCTGTTCCTGCTCGACGCGGCGGCTGAGCTGGGCCACGGCGATCAGTGGCACGCGCAGTTCGCGGGCCAGGGCCTTGAGGCCCTGGCTGATCTCGGCCACCTCGGTGGCCCGGTTCTCATGGCCCTTGTTGGCGGAGAGGAGCTGCAGGTAGTCGACCGCGATCAGCTCGATCCGGTGGCGATGCGCCAGGCGGCGGGCGCGTGCCCGCAGGTCGAGGATGCGCAGGGACGGGCTGTCGTCGATGAACAGGGGCATTTCGCTCAGGTCGCCGAGGGAGTCCTCCAGGGCCTTCCAGTCCTTGTCCTTGAGCGTGCCGCGGCGGAAGTCGTGCGAATCGATGCGGTTGTGGATGCACAGGAAGTTGCTGACGATCTGCTCGGCGGGCATCTCCAGGCTGTAGAGGGCGGCCGGGCGGCGCTGGACGGCGCAGACGTGGTGGAGGATGTTCAGGGTCAGGGTGGTCTTGCCCATGCTGGGGCGTGCGGCGATGACGATGAACTCGCCGGGCTGGAAGCCGCCGGTCAGGTCGTCCAGGTCGTAGTAGCCGCTGGCCAGGCCGGTCAACTGGCCCGGGTGCTGGTGGAGCTCCTCCAGGCGGGCGACGATGCTCTGCAGGACGTCGGTGACGTTGCGGACCTGCCCGGAGTCCTTCTGGCTGCGCACGGCCAGGATCTGGCTTTCGGCTTCGTCCAGCAGGTGGTCGACTGCTTCGGCGGGCACGAAGGAGCGTTTCTCGATCTCGCCGGCCGTCTGGATCAGGAGGCGCCGGATGGCGTTCTCCCGGACGATCTCGACGTAGTATTCGACGTTGGCGCTGGTGGGCACGGCCTCCATGAGTTCCAGGAGGTAGTCGCGTCCGCCGGCCTTTTCCAGGCGCCCCTCGCGTTCGAGTTCGTCGCAGAGCAGGATGAGGTCGACCGCGCCGTGGCTGTCGGCCAGGGCCAGGATGGCCCGGAAGACGTCCTGGTGGGCCAGCTTGTAGAAGCTGGCCTCGGCGAGGCGCTCGCGGGCGATGTAGGCGGCGTCCTGGCTCAGGAGCATCGAGCCGAGCACGCCCATCTCGGCCTGCAGGTCGTGGGGCGGCACGAGCGGCGCAGCGTTGGCGTCTGACATGTCAGCACACCTCGCAGATGTCGGCCGGGCTCCAGCCGCCGAACCGCCCGGCGGGCCGCTACTCCTCCTCGTCTTCCCTGGCGACGCGCACCAGGACGGTGACCCGCACCTTGGGGTGGAGCATGATCTCCACGTTGTAGTCGCCCAGTTCCTGGATCGGCCGATCCAGGCTCACGCCGGTGGCGCGGATGCCCTCGAAGCCGCCCTGGGCGAGGTGGTCGACGATCTGCTGGGCGCTGACCGAGCCGAACAGGTGGCCCTTGTCGGTGGCACGCGCCGTGATGTAGCAGAGGTGGCCGTCGAGCATCTCGGCCTGGCGGCCGACCCGGGCGAGTTCCTCCTGCTCGCGCTGCAGGCGGGCCTGGCGGGCCTTCTGGATCTCCTGCACGTTGTCGGGCGTCACGGGGACGGCCATCCGGCGCGGCAGGAGGTAGTTGCGGGCATAGCCGTCGGCGACGCGCACGACCTCGCCCATGCGGCCGAGCTGTTCGATGTCCTTGCGGAGAAGCACTTCCATGGTTGACCTCGTTCTACCTGCTGTGCGGCGGGGACGTTGCCTCAGAACGGAATCTCGTCGTCCGCCACGTCGTATCCCTCGTCCGGGGGCGGCTCGTCACGGTCGGGCGGCGGGCCCGGGCGCCGGTCCGAGCCGCGCGCGGGGCGCCGGCCGCCGGCGGGCTCGCCGGGGCCGCCGGAACCGCCCCGGCCGCCCAGGAACTCGAAGTTCTCCGCCACGACGACCAGCTTGCTGCGCCGGCCTTCGGCGCTTTCCCAGCTGTCGTACTTCAGGCGTCCCTCGATGAAGATCGGCTGGCCCTTGGTGAAGTACTCGCTGATGACGACGCCGCGCTTGCCCCACATGGTGATGTCCACAAAGCACACTTCCTCGCGCTGCTCGCCCTCGCGTGTTGCGTAGCGCCTGTTGACGGCCAGGCCGAACTCACAGACGGGAGTGCCGCTCGGAGTGTAGCGGAGTTCCGGATCGCGGGTCAAGTTGCCCATCAGGAAGACCCTGTTGAGGCTTGCCATGGCGTTCTCCTCGTGGATGTGCGGGGACGGCGGCCGTAGCGGCGACGCGGCGCATTCCGGCTACTCGTCGTCCGAATCGTCCTCGTCGTCTTCGTCGTCCTCGGAGGGGCTGCCGTCCTGGCCGGCCGCCGCCTCCGGCGCCCGCACGGGCGCAGCGGCGCCTTCCGGCGCGGCGACGGGTTCGCCCTCGGGGGTGTACATCTGTCCCTTGGGCGGCACGACCTGCTCGGCCCGCAGGACCAGCACGCGCAGGATCTGCTCCGAGAGCCGAACGGTGTGGCGGATCTGGGCGATGGCGTCGGGCTCGGCCTGGAAGTAGACGAGGAAGTACATGCCGCGCTTGGCCTTCTGGATCGGGTAGGCCAGTTTGCGCTCTTCCCAGAGTTCGATGCGCTCGATCTGCGCTTCGTGCCGGGTCAGGAGGCCGGCGATGTGACGCACGATGTCGGGAACGGCCGAGGTGCCTCTGGCCGCGTCGACCACGAACATGGCTTCATACAGATTGGGTGCCAATGCGAATCCTCCGTTGTCTGCGTGTGGCGGCGATCCGGGTCGTTGCCCTTTCAATGGGCGGGCCGCGGTCGAGCCGGCGGGGCAACGCCCGCCCTACGAGTCCGGCTCGGTGCGCACGACTGCGTTGAATCGGTTCATGGCCTCGACAACGCCCGAGTCCGCCCAGCACAGCGCGGCGCGGGCGGCCTGCCCGGCCATTTCCTCCACCACCGGTCGCTGCTCGGGCAGGAACGTCCCCAGCACGAAATCGCGCCAGGGCACCCCGTCCGGGACCGGCCCGATGCCCAGCCGAAGGCGCGCGAATCCATCCGTCCCGAGGGCGGCGATCAGCGATTCGAGGCCGTTATGCCCGCCGCTGGAGCCCCGCGGCCGCAGCCGCAGGGCGCCCAAGGCCAGGTTCAGGTCGTCCACGAGCACCAGCAGGTCTGTCAGGTCCGCTCCCGCCCGGCGACAGAACCCGGCGATGGCCGGCCCGCACACGTTCATGTAGGCGAGCGGTTTGAACAGCCACAACTGGCCGCATCGGCCCAACACGCCTCCCGGCACGTCCTCCTCCCGGCATCCGCCCCGACGGGCGGCCACCTCGTCCAACGCCATCCAGCCGACGTTGTGCCGGGTGTGCCGGTACTTGCTGCCGGGGTTGCCCAGGCCTACCACGATCCTCACCGCTGTCTCCCACTCTGCGGCGGTGCGGACGGGCGCTATTCCTCGTCGCCCGCGCCTTCAGCGGCCGCCCGGCCGATGACCTCGGGCTCGGCCGACGTCTCCTCGCCCAGCCCTTCGGCTTCCTTCTCTTCCAGGTCGGCCGGCGGGGCCACGGCGACCACGACGGCGTCCGCGTCGTCGATGACCTTCACACCGTCGGGCAGCTTCAGGTCGCTGACGCGGATGTCGTCGCCGATCTCCAGCGCCGCCACCTCCGCGCGCAGCTTCTCGGGCACCGCCGTGGGCATGCACTCCACCTCCACCTCGTGGAGCTGGACGTCCAGCACGCCTCCGGCCTTCACGCCGGCGGCCTCGCCGTGCACCTCGATGGGCACGCGGACGACGATGACCTCCGTCAGGGAGATGCGCTGCAGGTCCACGTGCAGGATGTGGTCGCCGAGGGCGTCGAACTGAATCTCCCTGACCTGCGTGTTCTCCTCGTGGCCGTCCCAGAGGACCTGCACGATCAGGCTGTGCTCTGCCAGGAGCTTCTCGACGTCGCCACGCCGCACGCTGAGCATCGCGTTGGGTTCGCCGCGTCCGTACACGACGGCGGGCACCAGGCCCTGCTTGCGCAGTCTCCGGCAGCCCCTCAACCCGCTGGCATCGCGCGGCTGAGCTTGCAGTTGTGCTATATCCATGGGAATCGCTCTCTGCTCGGTGAAGACACGGCTTGCCCTGACGACGGGGCCGTTCCGCCACAGTGCCGCCCCGCAGAGGCCTTCGTTGGGGAAGACGTGCAGGGGATGAGCCAGGCGGACGCTGCCGCGCGGGTCGCCGCTTTCCGCACTACCTTATACCAGAGCCGGCGGTGCCTGTCAACGAACGCGAGCGCCTTCCTGCGCGCCGCACGGGCCGAACGCGCCCGGCTACGGGGCGCGGACGAACCGCGCCTCCGCCCAGTCCGCGAACTGGCCGCTCAGGGCGGTCGGGTCGGCCGACTCGGCGATCAGCGTCACCCGGCGTGCGCCGGCGATGTCCGCCGTCACCGCGATCGGGGCGTCCCCGCCGTGCAGCGCATCGCTCCGGAAGACGGCGCGGCCGTCGGCCTCCACCCGGAAGACCACCGCGCCCGAGGCCCCGGCGGCGTCGTCCACCCCGACGAGGGCGCACAGGTGCGTGTAGTCCCCGTCCGGCGCAAACTCCATCTCCGTGCGCACGTGCATCCCGATGCCCGTCGAGAACGCCTCACCGCCCATCCGCAGCGGAGGCCCTGCGACCGAGGCGTCGAACCGGGGGGGCCAGACGACGTCCAGCAGGGGGGTCGTGGCCACGCGGGCCGGTTGAAGGTCGCTCAGGCAGCGGTGGCGTTCGGACGCGACACGGACCCGCGCCAGGCGCGCGGCCTCGATCGTCCATCGCGCGCCGGCGCCGAGGCCGCTGAGCCGCCCGCCCCTCAGCTCGAAGGCGTCCAGCGGAACCGCCGTGCCGTCGGCCAGCAGCACCCGGTGGACGGGCGCCGGCGCCCGGTCGCCCACCGGGCCGAGCACGATCCATCCCACGGCGTCCCACCCCAGGGAGCGGCGGCGGCCGCCGCCGATCGTCAACTCCACACCGTCCTCTCCCAGGGCCTCCACCGTGCAGGCCAGGACCTGGCCATGCGGTCCGCGCTCCGCCCTCAGCAGGTCATGGCCCGTCGGCGGGTCTGCCATCGCGGCCTCGAATGCGCGGCGGTCCTCCGCCGGCGCCTGCAGGGCGGCGCGGGTTGCAAGGCCCCGGAGCGAACCGAGGGGCATGCCCTCGGCACGCCACCCGTATCCGAGCAGCGTCAGAGCCCCGCCGGGCGCCGGTTCGGTCCGGACGCGACGCACCGCCAGGCGGTGGCCGCCGGCCGTCCAAACGGTCAGAGGGGGCGGCAGGGGGGGCTCGGAGACGGGGGCCAGGACCAGATCGCGGAAGGCGTCCAGCGGGTGCGACGTCCGACGGCCGTCCTGAAGGAGCACGACGGTCCCGGCGTCGACCGAGACCAGCAGGCCGCTCTCGGCCCCCCAGGCGACGCGGCGGCATTCGACGGGGGGCGTGGCGGCAGCGGCGGCCGATGCGGCGATGAAGCAGATCAGCGCGGAGAGCAATCCGGGCTCCTCCCGTGGGTTCCGGGGGGCATTATACGCGGATCGACGCGCCGGGGGCCACCGCGGTCAGGGCCGCTCCGGTTTGACGGTGCCTTCGGCCCGCCCGTATAATCCAACGTGTTCGACCGTGCTCGCTTGCATACAGAGCAGAGAGGTGTCACATGGACGTGTTCGAGGCGATCGAGTTGCGTCGCAGCGTGCGGGCCTGGGCCGACCGTCCCGTGGAGGACGAGAAGGTGCGCCGCGTGCTCGAGGCGGCCCGGCTGGCGCCGTCTGCGCGGAACCTCCAGGAGTGGAAGTTCGTGGTCGTCCGGGACGCCGAGCTGCGGCGGCAGTTGACCGAGGCGGCCAACGGGCAGGCGTTCGTCGGGGACGCGCCCGTGGTCATTGCGGCGTGCGCGACGTCGCACGACCACGTGATGTCGTGCGGGCACCCGAGCTTCCTTGTGGACCTGTCGATTGCGCTCGAACACATCGCGCTGGCGGCGCGGGCGGTCGGGCTGGGGACCTGCTGGGTCGGGGCGTTCAGCCAGGACGCGGTGCGCCGGATCCTGGGCATTCCGGACTCGGTGCAGGTCGTGGAGCTGATGCCGCTGGGGTATCCGGCGGCCTGGCCCGGCCCGCGTGGCCGCAAGGCCTTCGACGAGGTCGTCTGCTGCGACCGCTGGAGCGACTGACCGCCTGCCTGGGAGGGACCTGGCCGGGATGAAATGGGACGGCATCATCCTGCTCGTCGTGTTGTGCGTCTACATGGCTCTGCGTCTGGTCTCCTGCTGAGCCGGGGGGGGCATGGGCACGCCGAATGAGCCGCGTGCGTCGACGTTCGGCCTGCGGGGGCTGCTGCGGGTCGTGGGGGTCGTGGTGCTGCTGGCCTTCGGCGCGGTGGCCGCCAGGGGGCTGGTGAAGCTGCGTGCGGCGCCGTTCGAGTGGCACACGGTGCAGGACGCCACGATGGAGTTCCTGCGGCAGGAGCAGCTTCTGTTCCTGGTGACGGACCGCGTCGTGACGCGCCTGGACGTGAGCCTCAAGGAGGGCAGCCTGCTCATGGGCTGGCGCGAGAGCGTGCTGATCGGGACCGTGGAGTTCTTCTGCGGGATCGACCTTGCGCGGATCGGGCCGGACGCGCTGGCGTGGCAGGACGGTACGGTCGTGGTGACGGTGCCGGACCCGGAGGTGCTGAAGGTGGCCGTGGACACGGGTTCGCTGACGCTGTTCAGCAAGCGCAGCGGGCTGATCGCGCTCAGGGACCAGCTTTCGAAGCGGGACGTGCGCGCCGAGTTGGAGAGGCAACTGGAGGTGCGGGCGCGGGCGTTCGCGCGGGAGGAGCGGCTGCTGCCGGGCCGGGACGACATGGTACGGCGGCTGAACGAGTGGGCGGCGCCGCTGCTTGCGGCCCAGGTGAACGCCGGCGTGCGCTTCCGGTGAGGGTATGGCACAGAGGCGAACCTGCGGGTTCGCCTCGCGGCTTGAACCGGCCGCCTGCGGGGCCTCCGGCCGGCGGAGGCCCCGGGCTTCGAGCCGTCTATTCCACGCGGATGGAGATGGTCTTCTTCTCTTCGCTCAGATTAATGAGCTCTCCGCTGGCCCCTTCCTGGATCATCTCGACGATCAGTTGGGGGTCGATTCCGCCGAGCTTGCCCTCGGGCAGCATCCGGAGCGCCTGCTCCGCCAGGGCGACGGGTATGCGCATGTTGATGTAGGACTGTTCGCCGGTCTGTTCGATGACGGCGTTGTGATCCACGACCGTGACGCACAGGAATCGTCCGTCAGCCATTCCTCCTGCTCTCCTTTCCGCGCTGGGTCTGCGCTTCGGTTCGGGTTCCGGCGGGCCGGACACTTCGAACGTTTCCAGGCCTTCGTCGCTCATCGTTTCTGCCTCCCGGCCGATCTGCGGGGTCGTTCCTCAGTTCCTCCCGTGGTTATATCGGAAAACGGAAGCGTGTCAAACGAAACCCGTCGCGGATTCCCCGCCCGATCGCCGGGCGGCGTTGCATCGCGAGACCGCGCGGCCTTAGAATCGCATGAAGGCCAATTTTCAGGGGATCTGTGCATATGGGTGGAAGCGGTCGGGACGGTTCGTCGGGGAGGCCGGTGAGGGCGCCGCGCAGCGGCACGCGCAGCGTGCGGGCCGATTTCGAGCTGCTGGACGCCTCGCGGCAGACGCGGGAGTTCACGGGCACGGACACGTGGCGTGTCTTCCGGATCATGAGCGAGTTCGTGGAGGGCTTCGAGGAGCTGTCGCGGCTCGGTCCTGCGGTCTCGGTCTTCGGGGGGGCGCGGGTCACGGAGAGCGACCCCTGGTACGACGTGGCCCGGCAGACGGCCCGCCTGCTGGCCGAGAGCAGCATCACGGTCATCACCGGCGGGGGCCCCGGCATCATGGAGGCGGCCAACCGCGGCGCGCGCGAGGGCGGGGGGATCTCGGTCGGGCTCAACATCGAGCTGCCGCACGAGCAGGCCCCGAACCCCTACACCGACCAGATGCTGGAGTTCCACTACTTCTTCGTGCGCAAGGTGATGTTCCTGAAGTACTCGGTCGGCTTCATCCTGCTCCCCGGGGGCTTCGGGACGCTGGATGAGATGTTCGAGGCCCTCACGCTGGTGCAGACGAAGCGCAACCCGAACTTCGGCGTGGTGCTGGTCGGGCGCTCCTACTGGCAGGGGCTCCTGGATTGGCTGAAGGTCCAGCCGCTCGGGGGCGGCTACATCGCCCCCGGCGACATCGATATCATGAAGCTGACCGACGACCCGGCCGAGGCCGTGGCGTGCGTGCGCCGGCGGCTGCACGAGGTGGCCAGGCGTGCCGCGCGCCAGGACGACGCGCAGGCGTAGGCGCGCGCGCACGCGTAGGCGCGCGGCCGAGGCGCGCGTTGTCCGGTTGCGCGGCCGCGCCCGGTCGGGTATAGTGACGTTCCGGGATGCCCGTGTGGGCCGGTACCGTTCCGGCGCCATGCGACCCGCCGTTGTCCAGCCACGCGAGGACCGGGCCGTTGGTGATCACTGTGGACGGGCCGGCGGCCGCCGGCAAGAGCACCGTAGCGCGACGGCTTGCGCGGCGTCTGGGGTTCCGTTACCTGGATACGGGCGCGATGTACCGTGCGGCGACCTGGAAGGCGCTGCAGGCCGGAGTGGACATGGCGGACGCGGCGGCCGTTGCCGCCGTGGCGGCGGGTGTGCGTATCGAGCTGGTGCCGGACGGAGACGGCCTGCGGGTGATCTGCGAGGGATGCGACGTGACGGAGGCGATCCGCACCCCCGAGGTGACCGAGAGCATCTACCACGTCGCCGACCTGCCGGCCGCGCGCAGGCCGCTGATCGAGGAGCAGCGCCGGCTGGGAACGCGGTTCGACCTGGTGGCCGAGGGCCGCGACCAGGGCACGGAGGTGTTCCCGGATGCCGACGTGAAGTTCTACCTGGACGCCTCGCTCGAGGAGCGGGCGCGGCGCCGTCTGGCGGACATGGCGCGGGCCGACTGCCCCCTGAGCGCCGACGAGGTGATGCGGCAGGTGGCCGGCCGCGACGATCGCGACCGCACCCGGCCTGTCGGGGCGTTGCGGCGCACCGACGAGATGATCTGGATTGACAGCACACGGATGAGTGTGGACGAGGTCGTCGAGGTGATGGCGGCCGAAATCTCCCGGCGCGGGCTGCTGCCGGGGCTCTCTTAGCAGCGGTGGCACCGGGCCGTGGACCTCGGCAGACGCGTCAGTTGGGCGACTCGCTCGGTCGGGGTCGTGGTGGTTCGCGCCCCGATGACGGCCTGGCTGCGGCCGCGGCACTTCAACGTGCCCGACCTGCGCCGGTTCCGGGGCGGCCTGCTGATCGCCTCGAACCACGAGAGCTTCTTCGACCCGGTGCTGGTCGGCATGGGGCTGCCCGTGCCGATCTACTACCTGGCGCGGCGGAGCCTGTTCCGGGTGCCTGTGTTCGGCCAGCTCATCCATACCGTCGGTGCCCGGCCGGTCAGCCGGGACGCGGTGGACAGCCAGTCGTTGCGGCTGATGCTGACGCTGCTGCGGAAGGGGCAGCGGCTGCTGATGTTCCCGGAGGGGACGCGCACGCGCGACGGCTCTCTGGGGCCGTTCAAGCGCGGCGTGGCCGCCGTGGCCGCGCGCGTGGGCGTGCCGGTGCTGCCGGTGGCCGTGGCGGGCGCGCGGGAGGCCTGGCCGGCCTCGCGCGTGCTGCCGCGCACCGGGCGCACCGCCGTGGCCTACGGGGAGCCGATGGTTTCGCGCGGCGTGGATCCGGACGAATTGACGGCGCGATTGCGTGCCGAGGTCCGTCGGCTTCGGGCCTTTCTGCGGCTGTATCTGGGCCTGGACCCGGTGCCGGCGCAATGACGGCCTGCCGTTCTGTCGGGCGGAGGCGGCCGCTTCCGGCGGCTTCCGGCGTTTCGCCCGTGGCTGTGTGCCACAGACGACAACTTTTTCTACGTACCCAGGTGTAACATGGCTCGACGCGACATTCTTGGAGAATTCGGTATCGATCCCGAGGGGATCGAGAAGGAGCTACAGCAGGCCCTGCGCAGTCTGACGGCGGAGGAGCTCGAGAAGAGCCTGGACGAATCGGTCAGGGACTACAGCCTGGACACCATCCTGGAGGGCCGCGTGATCGGTGTCAGCGGCGACGAAGTGATGGTGGACGTGGGCTACAAGAGCGAAGGAGCCGTGCCGCGGCACGAGTGGGAGCGTGAGGAGCCGAAGGTCGGCGACGTCGTCGAGGTGCTGCTGGAGGCCATCGAGGACGATGCGGGCCTGGTGCAGCTCTCCAAGCGCAAGGCCGACCGCATTCGGAACTGGGAGCGAGTTGTCGCCCGCTACGACGAGGGCGACGTCGTCACCGGCGCCGTCATGCGCAAGATCAAGGGCGGCCTGCTCGTGGACATCGGCGTGCCCGTCTTCCTGCCGGCCAGTCAGGTGGACATCCGGCGGCCGGGCGAGATTGCCGACTACATCGGCACGAAGCTGACCTGCCGCATCCTCAAGGTCGACGAAGACCGCCGCAACATCGTCGTCTCGCGCCGGCAGCTCATCGAGAACCAGCGCAAGATCATGAAGGCGCGCATGCTCAGGCAGCTTGCCAAGGGCCAGATCCGCCCGGGCAAGGTGAAGAACATCGTCGACTTCGGCGCGTTCGTCGACCTGGGCGGCATCGACGGTCTGCTGCACATCACGGACATGAGCTGGGGTCGCATCAGCCATCCCAGCGAGATCGTCGCCATCGACGACCTGATCGAGGTGATGATCCTCAACGTGGACGTGGAGAAGGAGAAGGTGGCCCTCGGGCTGAAGCAGAAGACGGCCAGCCCCTGGGAGAACATCGAGCAGAAGTACCCGGTCGGCGCCGAGGTCAGCGGCGAGGTCGTCAACCTGATGAGCTACGGGGCCTTCGTGAAGATCGAGGAGGGCGTCGAGGGGCTCGTGCACATCAGCGAGATGTCCTGGACCCGCCGCATCAATCACCCCAGCGAGGTGGTGGCCATCGGCGACGCCGTGGACGTGGTCGTGCTGGGCATCAACAAGGAGAAGGAGGAGATCAGCCTGGGGATGAAGCAGACCGAGCAGAACCCCTGGGAGCTGGTCCAGAAGAACTACCCGCCGGGAACCGAGGTGGTCGGCCGTGTGCGCAACCTGACCAGCTACGGTGCCTTCATCGAGATCGAAGAGGGTATCGACGGTCTGCTCCACGTCAGCGACATGTCCTGGACCCGCAAGGTCTCGCACCCGTCGGAGGTCGTGCAGAAGGGCGAGACGGTCCGGACCGTCGTGCTGGAGGTCGACCCGGCCAAGCGGCGCGTCGCGCTGGGGCTGAAGCAGCTCGAGGCGGACCCCTGGGAGCAGGACATCCCGTCCCGCTACCAGTCCGGCGACCTGGTGCGCGGCCGTGTCACGAAGCTCACCAGCTTTGGAGCCTTCGTTGAGGTCGAGGAAGGCCTGGAGGGCCTGCTCCACGTCAGCGAGCTGAGCGAGAAGAAGATCCCGTCTCCGGAGGAGATCGTGGACGTCGGCGACGTGCTCGACGTGCGCGTCATCCGCGTCGATGCCGAGGCACGCAAGATCGGCCTCAGCCTGCGCACCGACGGCCCCGTCGAGGATGAGGGCGCCCCGAGGATCGTCATCCGCAGCGACCAGCTGGAGGAGGCCGAGGACCCCGCCAAGATGGTGCAGGACGCCATGTCGCAGGCGCCGCAGTTCGAGCGGGGACGCGAGGGCGTCGGGCCGGCCGCACGGCCCGCCACCGGTCTGAACATCCCGCTGAGCGTTGTGTCCCGGCACGAGGAGGCGCCGGAGGCTGCGCCGTCCGAAACGGCCGAGGAGCAGGACCCGGAGGAGGACGATTCCTTCCTCACGGAGGAACTCGAAGCCCTGGCCGACGGGGTCGAGGACGAGACCTGCGAAGGCGGTGAGTCCGAAACCGTCGTCGATGAGCCGGGCGAGGAGGATGAACCCGGACGGACCGAGGGGGTCTGACGCAAGCGACCGCCTCGGCGTCCGCAGCAGTGCCGAGTGCCCGAGCGTCCGCTTCCGCACCGTCGCGGGAGCGGACGCCTTCGGGGCCTGTGCGTGCCCGAGCCGGGAGGGGGTGTGCCATGCGGCCGGAGGGACAGGAGTCCGCACTGGCGGCCTACCTGCGCGAGGTTGCCGCCCACCCGCTTCTGACCAAGGACCGTGAGCGCGAGCTGGCCGTCGCCCACCGGCGGGACGGCGATGCCGGCGCCCGCGAACGGCTCATCCTGTCCAACCTCCGCCTCGTCGTCAGCATCGCGCGCGAGTATGCCGGCCGGGGCGTGGAGCTGACGGACCTGATCGCGGAGGGCAACCTCGGCCTTCTGCACGCTGTGGACCGGTTCGACCCCGAGCGGGGCGTGCGCTTCAGCACCCACGCAACGTGGTGGATCCGCCGCGCCATCCGCCGGGCCGTCCGTTCCAGCGCCCGTACCATCCGCATCCCCGCCTACATGGCGGACATCGTGGCCCGGGCCAAGCAGACGCAGGCCGAGCTTCAGGGCCGGCTCGGGCGGGAGCCCTCCATGGAGGAACTCGCCGACGAGATGGCCCTCAGCGGCCCGCGGGCGCTGTTCCTGCAGAGGGCCCTTGCGGCGGAGCCCGCCAGCCTGTATGAGAACCTGGGCGACGGCCCTGAGTCGGACATGTCCCTGGCCGCCATGCTGGCCGCCCCGGAGTCCGACCGGCCCGACCGCCTCGTGTTCGAGCGCATGGAGATGGAGGCCCTGCGCGGTGTTCTGGAGGCCATCGATGAGCGGGAGGCCCGCATACTGTCATTGCGCTTCGGACTGGGCGAGGACGGCCCCCTGACGCTGCGGGCCGCCGGGCGCCGCATGGGCCTGAGCCGCGAGCGCGTCCGGCAGATCGAGAAGGAAGCCCTGGGCAAGCTGAAGGAAGCGCTTGGCGGCCAGGGGTGAGGTGTCGGACCAGCCCTAACGAAGGAGAACACATGGATCTGAAGAGCCGCATCCGCAAGATCGCCGACTTCCCGAAGCCCGGGATCGTGTTCATCGACATCACGACACTGATCAAGGATGCCAGCGGGTTCCAGGCGGCCGTCGACGCCCTCGCCGAGCCGTTTGCCGGCGAACAGGTCGATGTCGTGATGGCCGCCGAGGCCCGCGGCTTCATCTTCGGCGGGGCCGTCGCCTGCCGGCTCGGCGCGGGGTTCGTGCCCGTCCGCAAGCCCGGCAAGCTGCCCGCCGAGACCGTGGAGCGGTCTTACGAACTCGAATACGGCACCGACACCCTGACGGTCCACCGCGACGCGATCCGGCCCGGCCAGCGGGTGCTGGTGCTGGACGACCTGCTGGCGACCGGCGGCACGGCCGCCGCCTGCTGCGACCTGGTGGAGGAACTCGGCGGCGAGGTCGTCGCCTGCGCCTTCCTGGTGGAGCTGAGCTTCCTGCCCGGCCGCGAGAAGCTCGCCGGCCGCCGCGTCGTGGCACTCCTGGACTACCCGACCGAGGAACCGTAAGCCCGCCGCGGCGGGGGACGGGATGGCGCGCTTCGGCGTGACCGAGTGGGAGGGCGGCGGGCAGGAGTGAAAGGCGTCCGGGCGCCTACCCGGGCCGCGGTGGGTCCGGCTCGGGGCAGGGGCGCCCGTCACCCCCGCGCGGGATGATCCACGTGCGTCCGCGTTCGCGCACGAGGCGCAGCGGGATGCCGAAGGTGGCCTCCAGGTTCGGTTCGGTCAGCACGTCCTCCTTGCGTCCGGCGGCGACCGACCGTCCGCTGCGCAGCAGCAGCACGTGCGAGATGCTCGGCACGATCTCCTCCGGGTGGTGCGTCACGAGCACACGGGGCACGTGGGGGCGTTCGCGACAGGCGGCCTCCAGGGCGGCCAGCAGGTCCTCTCGGGCGGCCACGTCCAGCCCGGCGCAGGGCTCGTCCAGGATGGCCAGTTCGCAGTCGGCCATGGCGCTGCGGGCGATCAGGCACCGCTGGCGCTGTCCGGTGGACATCAGGCTGTATCGGACGTCGGCCAGGTGCTCGAGGCCCATGCGGCGCAGGACGGCGCGGGCCCTTTCCATCTCCTCCGGCTCCGGGCGTGCGTAGAAGCCCAGGGACGCATAGCGGCCGCTCAGGACGACCTCCAGGCCCGTTGTGGCGCCGCGGTGCTTGAGCATCACGTCACCGAGGGCGGCGCTGACCAGCGCCACGCGCTCGCGGGCGCGTGGGAGCACGATCTCGCTGAAGTAGCCGTCCAGCAGGAACACGCGGCCGGTGCTGGCGGGCTGGTATCCGGTGGCGATCATGATCAGGGACGTCTTGCCGGCGCCGTTCGGCCCGAGGACGGCCCAGTGCTCGCCCCGGCGGACCGTCCAGGAGACGCCGTGGAGGACCCGGGCATGGGCGCGGCGAAAGGTCACCTCTTCGAGGCTGAGCACGACGCGGTCCATCGGGGTGCTCCCGTGGCGGCTTGAGGACGACGAAGGGGCCATCGTGTGCGGGCATGCCCGTGCATGCCGGTGGGCGTGGGGGGGTCGCGGGACGCGCCAAAGAAAAATGCGGGTGGGCTGGGGTGAGCCCACCCGCAAGAGGGGCTGCTGTCGGGGAGGGGGGCGCTCACCCGACAGCTCACGACGCTGTATCATTAGGTGGGAGCGTCGTGACTAAGAGACAGGCAGCTGATGCAGAATAGAGCAAAGAGCATGCCAGTGTCAAGACGAGCCACTGTCCCGTGCCACCTCTTCTTCTCGCGTTTTGCCTAAGCATCAATGAGCGTGCGACTTAGGGCGATTTCGTCATCGCCGTTCCGCTATTCATAGACTACCACATCCGGGGTCGCTCGGCAAGCGTGTGTCCCTTTTTTTCAGATGCGGGCCGAAGAGTCGGAACATTTTGCGCACGCCGGAGGTCACCGGAGGCCGTACTTCTCGATCTTCCGGTAGAGGGTACGCTCGCCGATTCCGAGGAGTTCGGCGGCCTTCTCCCGGTTTCCGTCGACCAGTTCCAGGGTGCGGGCGATGTGGCGTTTCTCGACCTCTTCGAGGGGCTGGCCGGCCAGGGCGGCCAGCGAGGGTTCGGCAAGGCTCGCCCCGGCCTGTTCGAGCATGTAGTCGGGCAGGTCGTCCTCGCCCAGGATGTCGTCGGTGGTGGCCACGACCATGTGCTCGATGCAGTTGCGGAGTTCGCGCACGTTGCCCGGCCATGCGTAGCGGTAGAGAGCCTTGCGCACGGACGGCTTGAGGGTGCGGATGGACTTGCCGTAGGCGCGGGCGAACTCGCGCAGGTAGTGGTCGACCAGGAGCGGGATGTCGCCCTGGCGTTCCCTGAGTTCGGGCAGGCGGATGGTGACGACGTTGAGGCGGTAGAACAGATCGCGCCGGAACGTGCCGTCCGCGATGCTCTGGTGCAGATTCTGGTTCGTGGCGGCCACCAGGCGGACGTCCACGCGGATCGGCTCGTTGCTGCCCACGCGGACGATCTCGCCGTGTTCCAGCACGCGGAGCAGCTTGGTCTGGCTGGCCAGGGGCATGTCGCCGATCTCGTCGAGGAACAGCGTGCCGTGGTTGGCGTATTCGAACAGGCCCACGCGCGCGCTGACGGCCCCGGTGAAGGCGCCCTTTTCGTGCCCGAAGAGTTCGCTCTCCAGGATGGTCTCGACCAGGCCGGCGCAGTTGAGGGGCACGAAGCGGTTGTGGCGGCGGTCGCTGTTGTAGTGGATCGCGCGGGCGATCAGCTCCTTGCCGGTGCCCGTGTCGCCCTGGATCAGCACGGTGGCGTTGGTGCGTGCGACCTGCGCGACGCGCCCGAAGACCTTCTGCATCGGGCGGCTGCTGCCGATGATGTTGTCGAACCCGTAGCGCCGCGTCAGTTCGCTCTGCATGAGGGCGCGGTCGCGGGTCAGGGCCACGCGTTCGACCGCGCGGTCGACGATCATCGTCAGTTCGGCGGGATTGACGGGGGCTTCCAGGTAGTAGAGGGCGCCGGCGCGCATGGCGGCGACGGCCTCGTCGGCCCGGCCATGGGGGGTGATGACGATCACCTGGCAGTCGGGGTTGCCGTTGCGGGCGGCGGCCAGGACGGCGAAGCCTCGTTCGCCGGCGGCTTCGAGGGCGACCACGACGACGTCATAGCGGCCGGAGCGGGCTTCCTCGATTCCGGCGTCCAGGCCGGGGGCGGCCGTACAGGCGTGGCCGGCCTCCTGGAGTGCCCGGCCGGCCGCCTGGGCCGTTTCGCTGTCTTCGGCGGCCACCAGCACGTTTGCGTGGTCGTCCATGTGCGCGTCCCCTGACCGCGGCTCACGGATCGCCCGCCCGGACGGCGACGTCTCGGCCGGTGGGCACGGGCCGCAGGGCAGGCGCCCGGCGGCCCGACGCGGCCCCTGAACGCCTGGGATCAGGCGTCCGCCTCGTCCTTCAGGGCGGCCTTGCGGCTCAGCCGCACCCGGCCATCGTCCGCACTGATGACCTTCACCTTCATCCGGTCGCCGACCTTGCAGACCTCGGAGACCTCCTTGACGTAGCCGTCATCGAGCTGGCTGATGTGGCAGAGGCCGTCGGCGCCCGGGAAGAGCTCGATGATGGCGCCGAAGTCCTTCAGTTCGGTGACCGTGCCTTCGTAGACGGCCCCGACGGTGACCGACTGGCCGAGCATGCGGATGTACTCCGCCGCCTCGGCGGCGCGGCCGCCGCGTTCGCTGGAGACGGTGACGCTGCCGTCGTCTTCCACCTCGATGTTGCACTCGTACTTCTCTTCGAGGCCCTTGATCGTCTTGCCGCCCGGGCCGATGAGCTTGCCGATCATGTCCGGGGCGATCTTGACCTGCACGAGCACCGGCGCGTAGGGGGAGATCTCGGCGCGCGGCTGGGGCAGCGTGCGCAGCATGGCGCGCAGTATCTCCAGCCGGGCCTCGCGGGCCTGGTCCATCGCCTTGCGCAGCAGGTCCAGGCCGATGCCCCGCACCTTGAGGTCCATCTGCATGGACGTGATGCCGTGCTGGGTGCCGGCCACCTTCAGGTCCATGTCGCCGTGGTGGTCCTCGGCGCCCGCGATGTCGGTCAGGATAAAGGTCTTGTCGCCTTCCTTGACCAGTCCCATGGCGATCCCGGCAACGGGGTTGGTGATCGGCACGCCGGCGTCCATCAGGCAGAGCGTGCCGCCGCAGACGCTGGCCATGGAGGAGGACCCGTTGGACTCCAGGACGTCGGACACGATCCGGATCGTGTAGGGGAAGGCCTCGCCGTCGGGCAGGATCGGCTCCAGTGCGCGCTCGGCCAGGTCCCCGTGCCCGAGGTCGCGGCGGCTCGGGCCGCGGGCGGGCTTGACCTCACCGACGCTGAAGGGCGGGAAGTTGTAGTGGAGCATGAACTTCTTGGACGGTTCTTCGACCAGCGGATCGAGCACGCGCTGCTCGTCCTGCACCGTGCCGAGGGTGGCGACGGCCAGGACCTGCGTCTCGCCGCGGGTGAAGACGGCCGATCCGTGGGTGCGGGGCAGCAGGCCGACCTGGCAGGAGATGGGGCGCAGTTGGTTCGGCGCCCGTCCGTCCGCGCGGCGGCCTTCGGCCACGAGCTGGTCGCGCATGGCGCGGTTCTCGAGCGCGTCGAATGCCGCGTAGACCTCCCCGCCCGTGATGGTTTCGGGGTCTTCGTCGTCGACCAGTGCCTCGATCGCCTCGTCGCGCAGGGCGCGCACGGCGCGGGCTCGTTCCAGCTTGCCGGAGGTCCGATGCGCCTCGACGAAGCGGTCGCCGTAACGGGGGCGCAGCGCTTCGAGCGCCCTGTCGTACTGCACGCGCGGCTCCCATTCCCGCTTGGGCCTGCCGCACTGATCGACCAGCGACCGGATCAGGGCGAGGATCTCGGCGTTGACGTCGTGCGCGCACTGAATGGCGGTTGCCACGTCGTCCTCGGGGATCTCCCGCGCCGCCCCTTCGACCATCACCACGCTGTCGGCCACGCTGGCGACGACCATGTCCAACTCGCTGCCGTCGCGCTGTTCGTGCGTGGGGTTGATGACGAACTCATCGTTGACCAGGCCCACGCGACAGCCGCTGATGGGGCCGTGGAAGGGGATGTCGCTGATGGCCAGGGCCGCCGAGGAGGCGATCATGGCCAGCACGTCGGGGTCGTTCTCGCCGTCGCTGCTGAGCACCCAGGCGGTGACCTGTACCTCTTCGTGATAGCCTTCGGGGAACAGGGGCCGCAGCGGGCGGTCGACCATGCGGCAGGTCAGCACTTCCTTCTCGGTCGGGCGCCCCTCCCGCTTGATGATGCCGCCCGGGAACTGCCCGGCGGCGTACTGCTTCTCGCGGTATTCGACCCCCAGGGGGAAGAACGGCACGCCCCGCGCGTCCGGCACTGCCATGACGGCGGCCATCACGACCGTATCTCCATACTGCACCAGCACGGCGCCATCGGCCTGCTTGGCCAGCTCGCCGGTCTCAATGCTCAACACGCGCTCCGCGATCCTTTTCTCCACTCTCGTCTTCAATGCTCATCCCTCGGATGACAAACGGAAATCGACCCGACTCGGCACACACGTCCAATGACGTCGCTGTCTGCGCAGGGGAGCGGCTCGGCCGCCGGAAAGTAGCCCTGGTGCGCCCTCCATACGACCCGCAGACCCCGCGCGCACACGCCGGACCAGCCGGTCCGCCGCGGGTGCGGGGCAGTGAGGTGACTCTGGGGAATGCGTAGTGCGCACCGTCCGCGTTCTGTCGAACGCGCTACGCCTGCCGGCGCCGACGGACTGCGCAGGTGGGACAACCGGAGTTATCTTCCCTCACTTCCTCAACTTCAGCGTCTCGATCAGTCCCCGATACCGGGTCGGATTCTCGCGCATCAGGTACTTCAGCAGGGCCGAACGCTTCCCGACCATCTTCAACAGGCCCTGACGCGATGCGTGGTCCTTCTTGTGGGTTCGCAGGTGCTCGGTCAGCTCCCTGATGCGTTCCGTCAACAGGGCCACCTGCACGTCCGGCGAACCGGTATCGGTCTCGTGCGTCCGAAACTGCTCGACTATTGCCGTCTTGCGGTCCTTTTCCATCTGCGACGCAACTCGCCTTCTCTCTGGCGACGCTCCAACCCCCGGCGGCTCCCTGGCCGCCCTATCTTCGACGATTATAGCGGGATATGCACGGCGCCGCAAGTGCCGGCCCCGGATCCGGCAGGCCCCCGCACGCGCGGCCGAGACCGCCACGCTGCCCGACGGGGGGCGTCGGGAGGCGTCCCGCCGGCCGGAAGTCCGCTGCCTGCTTGCCACAGGGGCGAGGCTTGGGTAGAATCGCGCGCGCATTTCCGCCAACTCAGGAGCGCGACCGTGAGGGTGATCCAGGTGGGCGCAGGCGGGTTCGGCCGCACGTGGCTGCCCCGCGTCCGGAGCGACGACACGGTCTCCCTGGCCGCCCTCGTCGATGTCGACGAGGCGACGCTGGATGCCGCCCGGGAGGCGACCGGCCTGAGTCCGTCCGCGTGCCTGACGGACTTCCGCAAGGCCTTCCGGACCGTCCAGGCCGAGGCCGTGCTGATCGTCACGCCGGCGCCCCTCCACCACGAGGTGGCCCTGGCGGCGTTCGACTGCGGGCTGCACGTGCTGACCGAGAAGCCGCTGGCCGACTCCATGCCGCACGCGTGTCTGGTCGTAGAGGCGGCGCGCCGGGCGGGGCGCGCCCTGATGGTGAGCCAGAACTACCGCTTCCGCCCCTGGGCCCGCACGATGCGCCGGATCATCCGTTCGGGCGAGTTCGGCCGGCCCGAGGCCCTCTCCGTGCGGTTTGCGCGGTCGGTCAGCTTCCGAGACGCCCTGCGCGCCCGGCTGGACCGCCCCCTCGTGCGCGACATGAGCATCCACCACTTCGACCTGATGCGCGCCCTGACGGGCCGGGACCCGGTGACGGTGTACGCGCGCACGTGGCAGCCCTCCTGGAGCCCGTTTGAGGAGGACGCGTGCGCGGCCGCGCTGCTGGAGTTCGAGGACGGCCTGAAGGTCGTCTACGAAGGGAGCTGGGTCTCGCGCGGGCCGCAGACGGCGTGGGACGGCCACTGGTCCGTGGAATGCCGCGACGCCCTGCTGGAGTTCTGCGACGGCCGGGTGCACGTCCGGCCGTCGGCGCACCCGGACACGGACAGCGAGGTGGAACTCGACCCGGGGCCCGTCAGCGGGCAGGCGGCCGTCCTGGCCGAGTTCCGGCGGGCGGTGGCCGAGGGCCGGGAACCCGAGACCAGCGGGCGCGACAACCTGGTCAGCCTGGCCACGGCCATGGCCGTGGCGCAGTCGTCCCGGGAGCGCCGGCCGGTGTCGGTTGCCGAACTGCTGGAGGCGTCGGACCGAACCCCGTAGGCCCCCCCACACCTGCACACGGAGCGTGCCCCGACGTGGCGTCCAAAGAAAGCGGCTTCGCCAGACGGCTGGACGAGTTCAGCGTGCACGTGGAGGCGATGCTGGGCCAGTTGACGCGCGCCGTCTACGGTCAGGACGAGGTCCTGCGGCAGCTTCTGGCCGGGATACTCGCCCGCGGCCACTGCCTGATGGTCGGGGTGCCGGGGCTGGCCAAGACCATGATGGTCTCCCTGCTGGCGCAGATCACGTCGCTGACCTTCCGGCGCGTGCAGTTCACGCCGGACCTGATGCCCAGCGACATCACGGGCACGAACGTGCTCGACGAGAGCACCGGCAAGCGCGAGTTCCGCTTCGTGCCCGGCCCGCTGTTCGCCCACATCGTCCTGGGCGACGAGATCAACCGCACACCGCCCAAGACGCAGGCCGCCCTGCTCCAGGCGATGCAGGAACGCCAGGTGACCGTCGGGCAGACCACCTACGACCTGCCGCGCCCCTTCTTCGTCATCGCCACGCAGAACCCCATCGAGCAGGAAGGCACCTATCCCCTGCCCGAGGCCCAGCTCGACCGCTTCATGCTCAACATCCACGTGGGCTACCCGGACGAGGCCATGGAGCAGCGCGTCCTGGAGGAGACCACGCGCGGCCGGCGACCCCGGCTCGAGGAGGTCATCGGCGGCCAGCAGATACTCGCCATGCAGGACCTGGTGGAGGAGATCGTCGCCTCCCCCTACGTGATGCGCTATGCCACGGCCCTGATCCGCGCCAGCCGGCCGTCGTCCGACACGGCCCCGCCGTTCGTGCGGGAGATGGTCGACTGGGGCGCCGGCCCCCGTGCGGGCCAGCACCTGGTGCTGACGGCCAAGGCCGTGGCCGCCATGGACGGCCGGCTCAACGTGGCCATCGACGACATCCGCACCGTGGCCGTCCCCGTTCTCCGCCATCGAATCGCGTGCAACTTCCAGGCCCAGGCCGAGTCGGTCGACAGTGTCGATATCGTGCGCATGCTCCTGGACGAGATCCCCGAGCCCGACGTCAAGAAGTACGAATAGCGCCGTCTGCGCTGCGCGCGGAGTCCCCATGGCAGCCACGTCTTTCAGATGCGTCGTCTTCGGAGCGGGAGCGCTCGGGCTCGGGTTCCTGGGGCCGGAACTGGCCCCCGAGGCCCCGGTCGTCTTCGTGGACGTGCCGGCCCGGGCCGACCTGGCGGCCCCGCTGCGCGCGGCCGGGTGCTACGTGTTCAACGAGGCCGGGCTGTCGCTCCGGACCGTCCGGGTCGGCAACGTGGACGCTCTCTGCCTGGACGCACGCACCACGCCCGAGGTGCTCGGGGTGCTGGAAGGCGCCGACCTGGTCATCACGGCCGTCGGCGCGTCGAATCTGCACCGCCTGGTGCCGCTGCTGTCCCGTGCGGCGGCCGAGCGCCCGGCCCGTCGTCCGCTGCGCATCGCCTGTGCCGAGAACGGCGTCGAGATCGCCGCGGGGCTGCGCCGCGCCATCGAGCAGGCGGCGGGCGGCGGGTTCGCGGCCGCCCCGTTGATCGGCGACACGGTCATGGGGCGGATGTGCACGATCGTCCAGCCCGTCCGGCCGCCCCTGCAGCCGCCGGCCCCCGGGCTCGACTGGGCGGTCGTGGCCGAGCCGTTCTATGGCATTCCCGTGCAGGAGCATGTTCTGGACGGCCTGGACAACCTGCCAGCCGCCCTGGAGCCCCAGGCGCCCGCCCGCTTCCGGGCGTCCGAGGACGTGAAGATGCTCTCGCACAACGGGCTCCACTTTGTGCTCGCCTGCCTGGGCCGGCTGCGGGGCGTGCAGACGTTCCCGGAGCTTCGCGTGCAGCCGGACCTGCTGGAACTGGGGCGGCGCCTGCTGATCGACGAAGCGGGGGCCGCCCTGCAGGCCCGGCACGGGGCGGCGCTGGGGCGCAGCGAGTACATGAACTACTGCGACGCCATCCTGCGCCGGATCACGTCGCCGCTGCTGAACGACCCGATCGCGCGCGGCGTGCGCGCGATCATGCGCAAGCTCGAACCGGGCGAGCGCATCGTCTATGGCCTGCGGACGGTCGCCGCCCGGGGCGTCGAGCCGGTCGCCTTCGCCACGGGCCTGGCAGCGGCCGTTCGGATCGCCCGAGAGACGGGCCAGACGCATCAGGGACTGCGGGAGGTGCTCGCGGGCCACTGTGGACTGGCCCCGGACAGGGACGCCGAGTTGGCCGCGCTCGTGGAGGCGCAGGACGCGGCGCTTGCCCGTTCCGGGCCGAGTTGAAGGAGTGTGGGGCATGCAGTACGGCAGGATACCGGGCATCGACAAGGACGTTTCGCGTCTGGTGATGGGCATCGAGGTCGCCCGCCGGCCCGATGGCGGCGAACCGTTCCCGCTGATGGACGCTCTGTTCGAGCGCGGCGCCACGGCGTTCGACACGGCGCACGTGTACGGAGAGAAGGCGGAGCGGACACTCGGGCGGTGGATCGCCGAGCGCGGCGTGCGCCGGCAGGTGGTCATTATCGGGAAGGGCGCGCATCCCACAAATCGGCAGCGGGTCACACCGGAGGACATCGCCTCCGACCTGCGCGAGTCCCTCGAGCGGCTGGGCACGGACTACATCGACCTCTACCTGCTGCACCGCGACAACCCGGACGTGCCCGTCGGCCCGATCGTGGACGCCCTGAACAGGGAGCGCGAGGCGGGCCTCATCCGCGCCTTCGGCGGCTCCAACTGGACCCATCAGCGGCTGCAGCAGGCGAACGAATACGCCGAGGCGCACGGCCTGACGCCGCTGGTCGCCAGCAGCCCCAACTACAGCCTGGCCGAGCAGATCGAGGAGACCTGGGCGGGCTGCCTGAGCATCGGCGGGGCGGCCGGCGCCGATGCGCGCGCGTGGTACCGGCGCACGCAGATGCCCGTGTTTGCCTGGAGCAGCATGGCCCGCGGTTTCATGGCCGGCCGCATCACGCGGGAGGCGTACGAACACGACCCCGGCGCGATCGACGAGGCGACGCGCAGGGGGTTCTGCCACGAGGTCAACTTCCGCCGGCTCGACCGCGCGATGGAACTGGCCCGCCGCAAGGGCGTCACGGTCGCCCAGATCGCCATGGCCTTCGTCGTGAGCCAGGGGCTGAACGTCTTCCCCATCTGCGCCTGCATGGCCCCGCGCGAACTCGAGGAGAACGTCGCGGCCATGGAACTCAGACTGACGCGTGAGGAATGCGCCTGGCTGGACCTGGAGCGGGCGGACGTCTGAACCGGCCGGGCGGCCGCGGTGCGGCCTACAGGTCCAGGAGGAGCGCCCCCGACGGGCGGCCCCAGCGGCCGGTCGTCACGGGGTAGAGCGTCTTGAATGCCTCCGCAAAGGGGCACCGCGCCATCATGCCCCGAATCGCGTTGCGCCGGATGATGTACTCCCGGCGCTCCTCGCTCGGGTACTGCGACCGATGGCAGGCGACCATCGCCCGTTTCTGCTCGATCACGCCGGAGATGTCGACGTAGATGTCCGGGACGAACTGGTTCGTCTGGCCGCCGATGTCGTTCTCCCCCATGTAGACCTCGGTCGTCCCGCGCAGGTCGGACAGCAGCAGCGCCTTCATGGTGATCTCGTAGACGGCCGTGTGGTCTTCGTGCTCGTTGATCGGCCACAGGGTGAAGACGGCGGCCGGGCGCAGGTCGGTCAGGATGCCGGCCACCATGTCGCAGATGGCCTTGTCGGCGTAGAGCTCGCCGTTCACCCTGTCCAGGAAGGTCAGTTGCGCGCCCATCAGGGCACAGGCGGCGGCCTCTTCCTTTTCCCGGATGGCGCCCGCCTCAGCGTACGTCTTGCCGCGGATGCCGCGCTCCCCGCGCGTGGCGCAGAGCACGTGGACGTCGTAGCGGTCCTTGAGCAGCAGGGCCGTGGCGCCCATGGCGTTGGAGGAGTCGTCCGGGTGGGCGGTCACATACACGATGTTCGGCCTGGAGTCGGTCATGGGGAGTCTCCTGGTGGGGTCCTGTGCGCGGCCGCTTACCGGCGGCCCCGCCGGCCGAGTTCGGCGGCGGTGTCCTTGCGGCGCTGTCGGGCCTCCTTCTTGTCGCGGTCGTCCCAGTGCTTGCGGCGGCGGGCCAGCCCGATCTGCACCTTTGCGTAGCCGCCCTTGAAGTAGAGCCGCATCGGCACCAGCGTATACCCGCGCTCGGTGCAGCGGGCGATGATGCGGTCCAGCTCACGGCGCTGGAGCAGGAGCTTTCGCGGCCGCTTGGGGTCATGGTTGAACTGGCTGGCCGGGCCGTAGGGGGGGATGTGCATGTCGAACAGGAAGACCTCATCCCCCTTGGGCCGCGCGTAGGCCTCGTTGAGGCTGCAGGTGCCCTCGCGCAGGCTCTTCACCTCGGTGCCCTGGAGCACGATCCCCGCCTCGTAGCTGTCTTCGATGACGAAGTCGTGCCGGGCGCGCCGGTTGTGCGCGACCACCGCGATGCCTGATTCCTGTCTGGCCATGGACGCATTCTACTGCCGGGGCCGACGGGGGGCAAAGGGGGGGGCGGGGCGTGCTGCGTCCGGCCCGGCCGCCGCCCTCAGAAGGGGCGTGTTCGCGGGCGAGCGGCGGAGTTCCTCGCGGAACGCGCGGAGGCTGTCGGCCAGCTCCTCGAGTTCGGGCGACTCGGCGGGGCGCAGCGTGTCGCCGCCGCGGTCGTCCAGCGCCTCCAGAACGAACGCGATCGTCAGTTGCTCCGGCGGGCGGGCGGGCAGGTGGGCGAGGTCCTTGGCGTTCTCGATGGGCGTCTCCGACAGGACGCGGGCCTCGACCAGCTCGTGCAGTATCTCGGTGGTCAGGCGGATGGGCACGCCCACCTGGCGCGAGATCTCGGCGGCCGTCAGGGGGTTCAGGCCGCCCGCGAATCTCTGCACGACGACCTGGACGATGCGCAGCGCCACGAGCCGTTTGGACGAGCGGCTGGCCAGCCGGCAGTCCGGCTCGAACTCGTAGGTCTCCACGTTCTGCGACGCAAACGAGAGTTCCGCCCCGAAGAGCACGATGAGCCAACTGAGCTGCAGCCAGACCAGGAAGAGTGGGAGGGCGGCGAAGCTCCCGTAGACGGCGTTGTACTTCGCCACGCCCACCTGGAAGGCGATGTAGACCCACTGCACGATCTGGTAGAGCGTGCCCGCCACGACGCCGCCCAGCAGCGCGGATCGGAACCGCACCCTGGTGTTCGGCATGACGATGTAGGCGAACGCGAACAGGCCCCAGCCGAGGCAGTAGGGCAGCAGCCGCAGCAGCCGCGTGACCACGGGCGCCAGGAAGCCCAGCAGGCTCACGCCCTGCACGAAGCCCTGCACCTTGCCGGCCACCAGAACGGTCACGCCGCCGGACACGATCAGCAGCACGGGGCCGATGAGCATCATGGACAGGTAGTCGGCGAAGCGGCGCGGCAGCGGGCGCTGCTCCTCCACGCCCCAGATCGCGTTGAAGGACTTCTCGACGTGCGTGAGCACCTTGATGACCGTCCAGAACAGCACCGCGATGCCCACGCCGGCGATCACGCCGCCGCGCGCGCTCTCAAGGAGCGACTGCGAGAACCGAATGAGGTGGTCGGCGACCTCCGGCTGGCCGTGCAGCGCCGTGCGGATCCGCTCCTCCAGCATCGCCTCCAGGCCGAACCCCTTGGCCACGCCGAACGTCATGGCCACGGCGGGCACGATGGAGAGGACCGTGAAGTACGTCAGCGCCGACGCCCGGAGGCTGCAGCGGTCCGTCCGGAAGCCGCGCAGGGCCAGGAGGACGATGCGGACCTGCCGGATCAGGAACGAACGGCTCGGCGGCAGGTCCCTGGACCGGACCCGCCACACGTCGCCCTTCAGGAACCGCACCACACGACCGACCTTGCGCCGCACCATCCCCTCTCCCATGCGAGCCGACGCTTGCCGGGCGTGCTACGCCTTTCGCAGGACGCCGATGACGAACAGGAGCACGACCGCGCCGACCACGGCCGTGATCAGCACGCCGATCAGGCTGCCGTCGTTCCTCAGGCCCACCAGTCCGAAAAGGACGCTGCCGGCTGCGGCCCCCAGCACGCCCACGACCATGTTCCCGACCAGGCCGAAGCCCCGGCCCTTCATCAGCTTGCCGGCGATCCAGCCCGCCACGATCCCGATCAGCAGGAAGCTGATGATCTCGCTCATGTCCACGGATCTTCTCCTCCGCAGTGGGCGGCCCCGACGGCGGCCGCAGGCTGCTCACTCTCCTTCGTCCGCACCATCCGCCTCGGCCGGCTCGTCCTTGCCGCCGGGCAGGACGCCGCGGATGAGCCCCGTCGCCTTGTCGCCTGCACTCTTTGCCGCGCCGGCGGCGGCCGCCCCGGCGTCCTTCGCCGCCTCGGCCGCGCTGCCCGCCGCGTCCTTGGCCGCTGATGCGGCCGCTCCGGCGGCTTCCGTCGCGGCCTGGGCCGCCTGCCCGGCCACGGCCAGCGCCTCCTGGCCGAGCGCCTGAACCTGCTCCAGGGGCAGCACGCTCCCGGCGGCGCCGACCACGGACGTGTAGAGCGACCTGACTACGTCGGCCAGCACGCCGCCGACCGTCTGCACGGTGCCGTCAGCCGGGGCGAGGTCGGTGATCTCGAGCCGCGGCAGCGGCACGGTCGCGCCGCCCACGGCAGGCACGCCCGCGATGCGCACCTTGCCGTTCGAGAACACGATCCGGTCCACCCGCACGCTCTTCTGGCTCTTCTTCCTGGCCTCCTCCTGCTTCGGCTCGCTCTCCAGGTTCTCCAGCAACGTGCCCCAGTTCGTCCGGGTGCCGTCGAACTCCAGCGTGATCTCGGGGCCGTCGATGACAACCTCGCGGATGATCAGTTCGTCCTTCCGAATCGACCCGAGGTCCACCGTCGTGTGCGCATGGCCCAGCTTGAACATGCCGGGCTCTGAAAAGCCCTCCGGGCTGCCGAGCAGCAGGCCGTCCAGGCCGACGGTGCCGTTCGGGACGTCCACCGTCGCCCCCTCCAACGTCGTCGACACGCCCAGGACCATCGTGCCGCCCTTCTCGACGCCGACCTTGATGATCTTGTCCAGATTCGAGTAGACAAGGAGCCCCCCGGCCACGATGACGACCAGAACGACCACGAACGCAATGAGCAGCTTCTTCTTCACGTCCGGTCCTCCCCCTGAAATGGTCAGTTCCCCGGCCCATGCCGGCAGATGTGCACTTTCTTGCGGGGACAGACGACACGGTGCCCCCCCCCGGCTCCGAAGCATCGCCCGGACGGGACCACCGGGCGGTCCGCGCAGAATCGACTCCCATGAGGATATGCGATTCGCGGCGGTTCTTCAATGGGTGACCGGCGCCGTTCCGGCACGCCGCGCGTGTTCGCCCGGCCGGGGGGCGGGGGTCCCTGCCGCTGCGCCCCCCCGGCCGCCGGCCGTTCACTCGCTCGCGGCCAGCCACTCCTGGTAGAGGCGGTCCAGGCGTTCCTGCAACTGCTCCAGTTCGGCGGCCAGCCGCCGCGCCTCCCGGCGGTTGCGGTGGCGGAAGGCGTTCTCCATCCGTCCTTCCAGGGACACCTTGTCCCGTTCAAGTTCGCCGATCTGCTTCTCCAGCACGGCCGTCGGCGCGGACCGTCCCCTGGCCGCTCGCTCGCGCACCTTTGCCCGGGTGGCGATCCGGCCGGAGGTCCGGGAGATGCGCCGGCGAGCCTCCCAGAACTCGGTGAATCCGCCGGTGTAGGAATGCAGGCGCCGGTCCCGCACCTCGACGACCCGCTCGACGATCTTGTCCAGGAAGTAGCGGTCATGCGAGACCACCAGCAGCGTCCCCTGATAGTCGCCGAGCGCGTCCTCGACGGCCTCGCGCGCCAGGATGTCCAGGTGGTTGGTCGGCTCGTCCAGGATGAGGAAGTTCGGCCGGTCCACCATGAGGCGCGCCAGCTGCAGGCGGTTGCGTTCGCCGCCCGACAGGTCGCCGACGCGTTTGTTCATGTCGTCCCGGCTGAACAGGAACCGGGCCAGGATGCCGTAGGCGTCGCGCCGGGCCACGCCGAGCGACATGACCTCGTCGGCCACGCGGCGATCGGCGCGCAGGACCTCCTGCTGCTGGGCGCAGTAGCCGATGGTCAGGCTGGGGCCGACGCGGATGGTGGCGTTCTGCCAGTCGCCCTGCTCGATGACGTCGCGCAGGAGGGAGGTCTTGCCGCAGCCGTTCGGGCCGACCAGCGCCACGCGTTCGCCGCAGGAGACGAGCAGGTCGACAGCGTCGAACAGCCGGCGCTCGCCGAACGCCTTGCTGTAGCCGCGCAGTTGCAGGGCGATGTCGGCCCGGCTGCCCTCGGTCCTGAAGTCGGGCTTGATGCCGGACGGCCCGAGCGTCGGCCGCTCCACGGCCTGGGCCTTCTCGCGTTCGAGCTGCTTGCGGCGTGCGCGCAGCCGCTTGCCCCATGCGGGATCGCTGCGCCCGCGGGCGATGTCGGCGAACCGCTGAACGAGCTTCTCGAGCTGCGCCAGGCGCTTCTGGTTCGCCACGTAGTCCTCCTGCTGCGCGACGAGCTGACGCAGGCGGTTGGCGCGGTAGGTGGAGTAGTTGCCCTCGTAGGACTGGAGGCGGCCGTCCTCCAAGTGCAGTATGCCCTGCACGACGCGGTCGAGCAGGTAGCGGTTGTGCGAGACCATCAGGAGGGCGCCCCGGAAGCGCACGAGGAAGTCCTCCAGCCAGGCCACGCCCTCGTAGTCGAGGTGGTTCGCCGGCTCGTCCAGCAGGAGCAGGTCCGGCTCGGCCAGCAGCGCCTCGGCCATGCCGAGCACGTTCTTCTCGCCGCCGGACAGCGAGCCCACCTTCTGTTCGGCCCGACCGGCCAGGCCGAGGGCATCCAGCATCGCCTCGGCGCGCTGCGGAAACCCATGCCCTCCGATGCGTTCGAACGCGTCCGACGCCCGCTGATACGACCGCAAGGCCGCGTCCAGTTCGTCCTCGGCGGCCTCAGAGAGCCGAAGCTCCTGTTTGCGCAGGGCCTCGCTCAGCCGGTCGTGCTCGCGCAGGATGCACTGGGACACTGTCAGGTCATCGCCGTACTCGACGTGCTGAGGCACATAACCGATGCGGACGCCGCGGGGGGTCACCGCGTTGCCGTCGTTTGGTTCTTCCTGCCCCACGAGGATGCGGAGGATCGTCGTCTTGCCCGCGCCGTTCGGGCCGATCAGCCCCAGCTTCTGTCCGCTGCCGATCTGGAAGCTGACGCCGCGCAAAACGGTCTGCGGGCCGTAGGTCTTGGTGACGTTCTGGAAGTTCGCAAGCAACATGGGGCCAACTCCGACGCCCAAAACAGAAGAAGCCACGGTTCCCCGCGGCTTCGGCGGCAAGGCTCATGCGCAGCCACGGGGAATCGACGGAGCGGAAGCGCCAGCACATGGCGGGCGTACGTACAGGCCCACCACCTGCCCGCTCGTGCTTCCGATGCCGCTAACTCATCCCCGTGGCTCCCGACAGACGAAAAGGCGTGCCGACATGGTACGCGGTCCCTGCGCCGCCGTCAAGGCGGATCCGGACGAACACGGACACGCACGGCCCCCTCCAGCGTGGCGCACACAGTTCCACGCGGTCCGTGTCTGTCCGTGCCGGCCCGTGTGCGTCCGTGCCCGCGGGCCTGGCATCACGTCCTGTGGAACTGTTTGTCCAGTTCCGCGCGCGTCAGGCGGATGGTCGTGGGCCGGCCGTGGGGGCAGGTGTCCGCGTGTTCGGTCTCGTTGCGCTGCTCCAACAGGCGGCGGAGCTGCTCGGGGCCGAGCCGCTGGCCCGCCTTGACGGCGCCCTTACAGGCCATCATCTTGACGATCGTCTCCAGGCGTCCGTCGACCTTCCGCGCGCCGTCCGGCCCCTCCAACTCGTCCATCAGGTCCCGGAAGAACGTGCGCCCATCGAACTTGCCCAGCACCTGCGGGAACGAGCGCACGATGACAGTCCGCTCGCCGAACGGCTCGATCTCCATGCCGAACCGCGCCAGTTCCTCCGCCAGATCCATCACGGCATAGAACTCCGGCTGCGGCAGCTCCACCAGTTCGGGCACGAGCAGGCGCTGACTGGTCAGGGGGCCTTCGGTGAGGCCGGCGCGAATGCGCTCGTAGAGGATCCGCTCGTGCAGGGCGTGCTGATCGATCAGAAGGATGGCGTCGCCGGCCTCTTCGACGATGTAGGAGTCCAGAAGCTGGATGCAGTTGCCGAAGCGTGCGCGCACCTCGGGGGCCGGCACCGGGCCGGCGGGGCGCGGGGGCGGCGGCATCGGCCGGGACGGGGGCGCGGCGTGCGGGCCGCCGGAGGAGCGGGCACGGACGCCGGCCGGCGGCTGCGTCGGGGCGGGGCGCTGGAAGAAGTCCGTGATCGCCTGCCGCACCGCCTCCCCGTGTCCGGCCGCCGCGGGAGGCGCGTCCGCGCTCAGGGTGACTTGAGGCGTCAGGCTCGCGCCGCGCAGGGCCTCGCGGATGCCGCGCAGCACCTCGGCGTGGACCTGGCGCGAGTGCCGGAACTTCACCTCCATCTTCGTCGGATGCACGTTCACGTCGACCAGCGCGGGGTCCATCGTCAGGAACAGGAAGCAGACCGGGCGGCGTCCGGACGTCATCAGGCCGGAGTAGGCCTCGCCGATCGCGTGCAGGAGGGTCGCGTCGCGCACGCACCGGCCGTTGACGTAAGTGTACTGCATCTTCGCCGTGCGGCGGTCCACGAAGGGCGGCAGCACGTAGCCCTCGATCTCCAGCGACTCGGCGCGCACACGGAAGGGGATCAGGTGGTCGGCGATCTCGCGCCCGAAGAACTCGCCGATCCGCTGCGCGCGATCGGCCGCCGGCGGCAGGTTGAAGATGCCCCGCCCGTTGTGCGTGAGCACGAAGTGGAGGCGGTGCCGCTCCAGCGCCAGGCGCGTGGCCGCCTCGGTGACGTGCGCCATCTCCGTGGCCGTCGTCTTGAGGAACTTCTTGCGCACCGGCACGTTGTAGAACAGGTTGCGCACCTCGACCTGCGTGCCGACCGGCGCGCCGCAGGCCTTCACCGGGCTGACCACGCCCGCCTGCATCTGCACCTCGTGTCCCGAATCGCTGTCGGCCGTGCGGGAGACGATGCGTGCGTCGGATACCGAGCCGATGCTGGCCAGCGCCTCGCCCCGAAAGCCCATCGTGCGCACGCGGAACAGGTCGTCGTCGTCGGACAGCTTGCTGGTCGCATGGCCCACGAAGGCCAGCGCCAGGTCGTGGGCGTCCATGCCGCAGCCGTCGTCCACGACGCGCACCAGGTCTGCCCCGCCGTTCTCCAGGTGCAGCTCGATCCGGCCCGCGCCGGCGTCGACCGAGTTCTCCACGAGTTCCTTGACCACGGACGCGGGGCGCTCCACAACCTCGCCGGCGGCGATCTTGTTGGCCACGCTGGCCGGCAGGATGCGTATGGTCATGGCGGCGGCCCCCGGGGGCGGTCGGCAACGGCACAGTGCCACCAGCATACCGCATAGGGCGCGGGGAGGCACCCCGAAATGGGCGCGGCGCACGCCCCTGACCGTAGCGCCGGCGTCCTCGCCGGCTGTGCCCGGAGCGTCCCGCTCCGGGGTTGGTCACGCGGAAGTCGGCGGGCAAGATGCCCGCCCCACAGCCGGCCAGAGGCCGGCGCTCAGCGCCTGCACCTAATCCGGCTTGATCTCCGGGGGGCTCAGCTTCGGCCGCAGCGTCTCCTCGGGCAGTGCGCTCTTGAGCACCTGCGCCTGCACGCGCGTGGGCAGGCCGTGCAGCGAGATGAAGCCGAGCGCCGCCTTGTGGTCGAACTCGTCGCCCTTGTCGTAGGTCGCCAGCGCCTTGTCGTAGAGCGCGTAGTCGCTGCGGATGCCCACCTTCGTGGCCGTGCCCTTGAACAGGCGCATGCGCACCCTGCCGCTGACCACCTGCTGGCTGCTCAGCACGTAGGCGGCCAGGTCCTGGTGGAACTTGCTGAACCAGAGGCCGTCGTAGATCAGATCGGCGTAGTGCGTGCTGACGGCCGCCTTGAACCGCAGGGCGGGCCGCGTCATCGTCATGCCCTCCAGGGCCGTGTGCGCGGCGTGCAGCAGGACGGCGGCGGGCGCCTCGTAGATCTCGCGGCTCTTGATGCCGACCACGCGGTTCTCGATGTGGTCGATGCGGCCGATGCCATGTCGCCCGGCGATGCGCCCGGCCTCCTCAATCAACTCGACGCCGTCCATCGCCCGGCCGTTGAGCGCGACGGGGAGGCCCTTCTCGAACTCGATCTCCAGTTCCTCGGGCTCGTCCGGGGCGTCCATCGGGCTCACGGTCAGCGTGTAGGCGTCCTCGGGCGGGGCGACCCAGGGGTCTTCCAGGATGCCGCATTCGATGCTGCGGCCCCAGAGGTTCTCGTCCGTTGAGTAGGGGCTCTTCCTGGTCACGTCGATCCTGATGCCGTGGCGTTCGGCGTAGTCGATTTCGTCCTCACGCGTCATGCCCCACTCGCGGGCCGGCGCGATGATGTCGAGTTCGGGCGCGAGTGTCTTGATGGACACGTCGAAGCGCACCTGGTCGTTGCCCTTGCCGGTGCAGCCGTGGGCGACGGCGGTGGCGCCCTCCTGGCGGGCGGTGTCGACGAGCAGCTTGGCGATCAGCGGCCGCCCGAGGGCCGTGGCCAGCGGGTAGACGCCCTCGTAGAGCGCCCCGGCGCGCAGAGCGGGCCAGAGGAAGTAGTCCACGAATACATCGGCCGCGTTGGTGACGAGGGCCTTGACGGCTCCGACTTCGAGCGCGCGGCCGCGGATCGTCTCCAGGTCTTCATTCGTGCCGAGGTCGATCGTGAGAGTGACGACGTCGAGGTTGTAGGTTTCCTGGATCCAACGGACGGCGACGCTGGTGTCCAGCCCGCCGGAGTATGCGAGGATGACGCGGTCTCGATCGGCCATGTGTGCCTCCTGCCCGGGCATGTGATCGTCCAGAGGGAGATGCGTGCGGCGGGTGTCGCCCGCGGACGGCTCCGGGCGCGCGCCGGCCGTCGGCAGGCCGCCTGCGGGGCCTCGCCGATGGGAACACGCTTTATACACCAGCCCGCCGGCGGAGTCAACGCGGCCGGGTGCTCGATGACGGCCGTTGCGTGCCCGGGACGGTTTCTGCTATAGTCGGCGGAGTCGATCTCCGTTCCGATTGCCATCTCGGCCCCCGAAGCCCCGGAAGGAACGCCATGAGTGACCGCGAGTACCTCTACAGCTCCGAATCCGTCGCCGCCGGGCATCCGGACAAGGTCGCCGACCGGATCAGCGACTCCGTTCTGGACGCCCTGATCGGCCTGGACCCGAAGTGCCGCGTGGCCTGCGAGACCCTCGTCAAGGCCGACATGGCCATCCTGGCGGGCGAGATCACCACCAGCGCGAACGTCAACTACGCGCAGATCGCGCGGGAGGCCATCACCGACATCGGCTACACCGACGCGGAGTCGGGCCTGAGCGCCGAGACCTGCGCCGTGCTGGTGGGGCTGGACCGTCAGTCGTCGGACATCGCCATGGGGGTCGACGAGGACGCGAGCACCGGCAAGGAGCAGGGCGCCGGCGACCAGGGCATGATGTACGGGTTCGCCTGCGACGAGACGCCGCAGTTGATGCCGCTGCCCATCATGCTGGCCCACACGATCATGGAGAAGGCGCAGGAGGTGCGCAAGCAGGGCAGGGCGCCGTTCCTGCGGCCCGACGGCAAGACGCAGGTCACCGTTCGCTACCGGGGCAGCCGTCCGGTCGGCATCCGGACCATCGTGCTCAGCCATCAGCACTCCCCGGACGTCGGGCGCAAGGAACTGGAGGAGGCCCTGATCGAGGAGGTCATCCGCCCCTGTCTGCCCGAGGACCTGGACTCCAACGGCGTGACCTACCACATCAACCCCACCGGGCGCTTCGTGATCGGCGGCCCGCGGGGCGACTGCGGCCTGACCGGCCGGAAGATCATCGTGGACACTTACGGAGGGCGTGCGCGCCATGGCGGCGGGGCCTTCAGCGGCAAGGACCCGAGCAAGGTGGACCGCAGCGCGGCCTATGCCGCCCGCCACGTGGCCAAGAACGTCGTGGCGGCCGGCCTGGCCCGCGTCTGCGAGGTGCAGATCGCCTATGCCATCGGCGTGGCCCAGCCCGTCTCGGTGCACGTGGACGCCGAGGGCACTGCGCGGATCCCGGAGGACCGCATCGCCGAACTGATCCGCGAGTGCTTCGACCTGCGGCCGCGCGCCATCATCGAGGCGCTGGACCTGCTCAGGCCCATCTACCGCAAGACGGCCGCTTTCGGGCATTTCGGCCGCAACGAGCCGGAGTTCACCTGGGAGCGCACCGACAAGGCGGCCCTTCTGCGCGAGAAGGCCGGGATCTGACCGCAGGCCGGCCCGAACACCCCGATCACCGCAAGATTCGGAGGACGACATGCAGCACGACGTCAGTGACCTTTCACTGGCTGCGAAGGGCCTTCAACGCATCCAGTGGGCGGACCGGGCCATGCCCGTGCTGGCCGAGGTGCGCCGGCGTTTTGAGCAGGAACGGCCGCTCGACGGCCTCCGCGTCTCCGCGTGCCTGCACGTGACGGCCGAGACGGCGAACCTCTGCCGTACGCTCAAGGCCGGCGGGGCCGACCTGGTGCTGTGCGCCTCCAATCCGCTGAGCACCCAGGACGACATAGCCGCCGCCCTGGTCGAGCACGTGGGCGTGCCCGTGTTCGCCCGGCGCGGCGAGGACCAGGAGACCTACTACCGCCACATCGCCAGCGCGCTGGACCACGAGCCCGGCATCACGATGGACGACGGCGCCGACCTGGTCACCGCCATCCTGACCGAGCGCACCGAACTGGCCGATCACGTCGCCGCCAGCATGGAGGAGACGACCACCGGCGTCAACCGCCTGCGCGCCATGGAGCACGACGGCGTGCTGAAGTTCCCCGTCTTCGCGGTCAACGACGCGATGACGAAGCACCTGTTCGACAACCGCTACGGCACCGGCCAGAGTACCGTGGACGGCATCCTGCGGGCCACCGGCGTCCTGCTGGCCGGCATGAAGGTCGTGGTGGCCGGCTACGGCATGTGCGGCCGCGGCCTGGCCGCGCGGATGCGGGGCATGGGCGCGCACGTGACGGTGACGGAGCTGGACCCGCTCCGCGCGCTCGAGGCGGCCATGGACGGCTTCGACGTGCGCCCGATGGAAGAGGCGGCCGGCCAGGGCGAGCTGTTCATCACCGTCACCGGCAATGCCGAGGTGCTTCGCAAGGCCCATTTCCTCCAGATGCGCGACGGCGCCCTGATCGCCAACTCCGGCCATTTCAACGTGGAGATCAGCATCCAGGACCTCTCCGAACTGGCCGCCGACATCAGGCGGCAGGTGCGGGCGAACGTCGACGAGTTCGTCCTCGAGGACGGCCGGCGCGTCTACCTGCTCGGCGAGGGCCGCCTGATCAACCTGGCCGCCGCCGAGGGGCACCCGGCCGGCGTCATGGACATGAGCTTCGCGCTCCAGGCGCTGACGACCGAATACGCCGTGCGCAACCGCGGCGGGCTTGCCCCGAAGGTGCACCCCGTGCCGCGCGAGATCGATCAGTGGGTCGCCCGCCTGAAGCTCGAGACGATGCACATCCGGATCGACCGGCCGACCAAGCGCCAGAGCGACTACATGGCCGGCTGGCGCGAAGGCACCTGACCGACGGACAGGATGCGGGGGACGCCGCATACGTATCGTCGCCGGACGGCGGCATCCCCCGCAGTGGGAGGGGGGAGTTCAACCGACGGAGCGCAGCACCGGCATGCGGCTCCTGCGCTCCTTGAGCGTCACGATCAGCGCGCGCCTGGTCTCCTTGAACGCCAGCTCGTGTTCGGCGGTCCCGTCGGCGGCGTTCCACCGCGACAGCGCCTCGTTGGCCCGGTGGGCCAGGTCCTCGGCCAGTTGGCGCGTGCGCGGGTCCGACAGATAGGAGTCTCGCACCCGCACCGGCCGCTCCTGGGCGGCCAGCTCGGCGGCGCAGCGGAAGACCGATGGCGGCGCGTACTTCAACTGCCCGTTGTTCTGGAAGTAGCGCCGCACCGACCCCGTCTTGATGCCCGTGCGCTCGGAGATCAGCCGGTAGACGTCTTCCTTGGTCGGATGCAGGTTCTCCAGCCGCGCCATCAGGCCGTGCATCTCCTTGACCGGCACGCCCAGGTACTCCTCGGGGATGCCCGGATCGCGGCCGGCCTGCTGCTCGCGGAGCCAGAGTTCCAGGCAGTACTTGATCTCGGCCTGGATGCGCTTCGCCTTCTTGCGCCCGCTCAGGGCCTTGTGCACGCAGTCGTACTTCAGGCTCGTCGCCTCCGCGATGGCCTTGTGCATGGAACTGTGGCTGCGGAACCGGAGCGCCGATCGCGTCTGCTCCAGCCATTCGTCCGGGTCCTGGCCGCGGACCATCTCCTCCAGGGCGACCAGGCCCGTTCGGAACCCCGCGCCGAGTCCCCCCGCGATCGTGCGCAGGCAACCCGGCACCCGCTCCTCGGGGTCCTCCGCCGCAAACCACCGGCCGATCTCCGCCTCGGAGGCCTCCACGCCGCGCCGCGCCAGTTCGCGCTGCACGTGCGGCACGACCTTCACCATCGCCAGGTCGCCCTCCGCTTCCCGCTCGGCCAGAAGCCCGCGCAACTCGCCCGCCGACATGGTGGACGGCTGGAGGAACTGCCGGTGTCCGTTCAGCAGCACGGCGTCGGCCGCCGCATCGCGTTCCTTCAGGGATCCCTGCGTGAGTGCCTCCCGCAGTGCCGCCGGCTGCTCCGGAGCGGCCTCGCCCAGGGGCTCGCGCATCTCGCGGATCAGGCCATGCAGCAGCGTCTGCATGCGCTCGGTCGCCGTCCGGTCGATCTGCCCCCCGCCGGTCCGGCTCCGCAGCGCGGCCTCGACTGCCGCCGCCTGCTCCTCGCCGCCGGCCAGGTGTCGGGCCAGTGCCGGCAGCTTCACGCCATGACCCGCCACGCTCAGCAGGTCCACGTAGTCCTCATACGCCTCAGTCAACTCAAGCACCGGAGCGTTTCCGAGCACGGCAGCACCTCCCGAACGGAGCAGACCATGCAGCAGCAGCGTTCGAATCACGCAAGTGCGGTGCCACGCGGGCCGTGAGGGCGCACCCGAGGCGGGGCGGCATGCGGGGCACGCACGGGGCCGGGGCACCTAACCGCTTGCCGCTCAAGCTTTTACAGCGCCGGGCGTGGGTGCGGCCGTCGAGCCGGAGCGCCGGCCCGTCCGGGACGTGCGGGGCCGACGCCCTGCGGAAATGGAGGGGGGACCGTCAGAAAAAGGCGGAAAACTGTGACCCGCGTGGTCACGTGTGACGGGGGCAGTCAGGGCTGCCCACCGCTTGCCCGTCCGCCGGCTCGGGTCGCGGTGTGCCGAAGGCGGTCCGGCAGGGCATGGCGGAAGCAGATGCCCAGTGCGCGGCAGACGGTGGAGTTCTCCACCGCCGCGCCCGGCCGTGTCCCCTCGCCGCCGTACTGCATCGCCACGAACGCCACGAACGCACACAGTATGCCGGCCAGGAGCGTCCCGAACGCGAGGCCCAGCAGGCGGTCGGTCAGGTGCGGCTTGAGCGAGTTGACGATGTCGCGGAACAAGTAGGCCAGCAGGCCGCAGACCAGCAGCGCCCCCACGAACACCGCAGCCGCGCTGCCCATCAGCCGCACGGACTCCGAGAAGCGCGTGCCCAGCTGCTCGGCAACCACCGGATGGTAGAGGAGTGTGAGCCAGATGCACCCCACCACCATGCCCATCATCACCAGCATCCAGACCAGGCCCAGCAGGAACCCGAGGACTGCGGCGACGGCCACGAGGCCCAGCAGGGCGAGGTCCGCCCCTCCCAGAATCCCGGCAATCGGCGGCAGCAGTGCGGCAGATACCATGTCCCCGGGCCTCCCCGCGCTTCGTCCCCCTGCACACTCGCTGCCTGAGTGTACCGCCCCTGCGGCGCGCGGTCAAGGCTTTGTCCGGCCGCCGGAACGGTTGAACGCGCCGCGTCCTGCGCTATACTGACCGGTCCCCGATGGAAGAGAGGACGTCCGCATGCCCGAATCGCCGCAGCGCGACCTGCAGGAGCGTCTGGACGGCATCCGGCCCCGGCTGGACGCCGTGCGCCGCCAGGTGCACCACGTCGTCATCGGGCTCGACCCCCTGATCGACGGCATGCTCTCGGCCCTCGTCTGCGGCGGCCACGTGCTGCTGGAGGGCGTGCCCGGGCTGGCCAAGACGCTCTGCGCCACCACCCTGGCCGGCGCGCTGGCGGTGGACTTCGGCCGTGTGCAGTTCACCCCCGACCTGCTGCCCGGGGACCTGCTGGGCGCCGAGGTCTACAGCCCGCAGACGGGCGAGTTCTTCGTGCGCCGGGGCCCCATCTTCGTGAACCTCCTCCTCGCCGACGAGGTCAACCGTGCGCCCGCCAAGGTGCAGAGCGCCCTGCTGGAGGCCATGCAGGAGCACCAGGTGACCCTTGCCGGCCGCACCCTCCCCCTGCCCGATCCCTTCATGGTCGTCGCCACAGAGAACCCGGTCGAGCAGGAGGGCACCTACCCCCTGCCCGAGGCCCAGGTGGACCGGTTCCTCCTGAAGCTGAAGGTGCCGTACCCCGAACGCGAGGCCGAACGGGAGATCGTCGAGCGAATGGCGACCTCCCGGCCGCCGTCGTCTGCCCGGGCGGTGCTTGAGAAGTCCGACATCGCCGAAGCCCGCGCGGTCGCCGACCGGATCTACGTGGACGCGCGCGCCCGCAACTACGCCGTGGACCTGGTGCGCGCCACCCGCGAGACGGGCTCGGACCTGCGATCGCTGGTCGCCTGGGGGGCCTCGCCGCGGGCAGCCGTGCACCTGGTGATGGTGGCGCGCGCCCGTGCGCTGATGGCGGGCCGCGCACACGTGCTGCCGGACGACGTGCAGGCCGCCGCCCCCGACGTGCTGCGGCACCGGCTGATCCTGACCTTCGAGGCCGAGGCCGAAGGCGTGCGCCCCGACGAGGTCATCGGGCGCGTTCTGGAGACCGTCCCCGTGCCCTGAGCGTCCGGGCGTCGCCTACCCACCCAGCAGGTGCCCCACAACCTCCAGGATCAGGATGGCCACCAGGGGCGAGAAGTCGAACCCGCCGGCCGGCGGCAGCGCCCGCCTGAGGGGACCCAGAAGGGGCTCCGTCGCCGAGAACAGGAACAGGTAGACCTCGTTCCGGCGGCTCTGCGGCGGGAGCCACGAGAACAGCACCCGCACGATCACCATGATGGCATAGACGCGAACGGCCACGGCCAGCAGCCCCATGGAACGTCCCCCCGACGATGCATGCGTTGAACCCCCATTCTACCGTACCGCCGCCCCACCGACACACGCCTGCCGACGCCGGGGGGGCATCCGGTTCACGCCCCCGTCGAAGCGCCTGAGGCCGCCTGTTCGTCTGTCGGCCGTTCTTCGCCCTTCCTCTGCTGCGCCAGCCATTCGACGGCGGCGCGGATGCTGACGGCCCCGTGGCCGCCCCGGCCGATGACGACCCGGGCCTTGCCGGACGTGCGGCTGAAGACGACGCCGCGCGTCCCGTCGCCTTCGCCTCCGCGGAGCCCGGGCGGCACCTCCTTCGTCTCCACGAATGCGGCGATCGCGTCGTCGGGGATGCGGTCTTCCTCGGCCGCCACGGCGTTGAACGCCCACAGGGAATGGGCGAAGGAGACGATGTTGTCCGTGAGCCCGCCGTGGATGTCGAGCGGCACGTCCACCGCGTTCGCGAGGTAGGTCACCGGCGAGCGCTTCACAGCCTGCGCCTCGGCCTCGGGCTCGTTGGTCGGGTCGCCCCCGCAGGAGCGAGCGACGTCGACCGCGTAGCGGGAGCCCTTGGCGTGATGCTCGACGTACCAGGCCTTCAGGTCCGAGATCGGCACCCAGGCGGAGACGCCGGCCCAGATGTCCGGCCGCCGGCCGGCCATGAGCAGCGCCGTGTAGCCGCCGCCGGAGACTCCCATCAGGTAGATGCGGCTCTCGTCGACGTTGGCGTGTTCCCGGCAGTAGTCCACGGCGCTCACGATGTCGCCGACCACGAGATCGGACCCCGTGGCCTCGGGACGGCGGTTGGCGCCGCGGAAGTCCGGGTGGATGAAGACCCAGCCCCTCTCGGCCGCCAGGCGGTCGCCGCGGTAGGCGGTGACGCCGGTGTTGTAGGTGCTGCCCCAGGTGTGGAGCGACACGAGCAGCGGGCGGGGCTCGTCCGTCTCCGGGCGGTAGAACAGCGCCGGCTGCATGGTGTCGTCTGCGGCGCTCAGGTACTGGATCTCCCGGGCGATGGGTGCCTCCTGTCCGGCCTCCTGGCCCTGTATCAGAGCGGCGCCCGCCGCCGCAAGCAACGCAACCGTCGCCGCCGCCCGGAACACGCCCATCATCGCCGACCTCCTGTGCCGTCTCTCGGACGTCCGCCGCCCGACGGCGGACCACGGGAGCATTCTACTCCGCCCCCGGCGGGGCCACGAGGAAAACCGCATTGACGGGCGGCACGCGTCTGGTATACAAGATAGCCGGCCCGAGCGGCGATGCGGCGTGGGGTATGGGGGGGTGCCGCTTGGAAGCACACACTCAGAGAACGGAAGGAGCATCCGATGGGAAGGCGAACGGCGTTCCTCGCACTGATGGCAGCGTGCGCGTGGATGTGCATCTGCGCCGCCCCATGCACGGGGCAGGCTCCGGACCAGGCCCGGGGCGCGGCGGGCGAACCGAGGCCGGATGTGCCGGGGATGCCGGACATGATGTTCGCGGCCCCGCCGGACCCCTTCGCCGACGTCATGTTTCAGGACGTCGCTGTGCACCTCGACGGCGGCACGGTTCTCAAGGGGCTCCTGGTCCGCAACGTCTTCGGCTTCCTGGTGCTTGAACAGCAGCAGCCGCACAAGACGCTGGTCGTCAACGCGCAGAAGGTGGTCTACGTGGAGACGGCCGGGTAGCCGGCGAGGCGAGGCGAGGGTGGTCGGAACGACCTCACGTGCGAGCATGCCATGATCGAGCGGGAAGTGTGCGATGAGCGCGGCCTGCGTTCGGAGGACATCCGGCGTCTTCTGGACGAGGGCGTTGCGAACGCTGCGGCGCACGCCTACGCGCATTCCGCGTTCTACCGGGACCTGTTCGACTCCACCGGCCTCCGCCCCGAGCAGGTCGCCTCCGCGGAGGACCTCTCGCGACTCGTCCCGGTGACCACGAAGGACGACCTGTCGGCGAACGGGCGTCGGATGTGGGCCGCGCGGCCGGGACGGATCGTGGACATCGTGACGACCAGCGGAACGACGGGCGAGCCGACTCCGTACCCCATGACCGAATCCGACCTCCGGCGCCTCGGTTACAACGAATGCCTGTCCTTTATCTGCGCGGGGCTGACGTCGCAGGACGTCGTCGTGCTGGGCGTCACGATGGACAAGTGCTTCATGGCCGGCCTCGCGTACTTCGAGGGGTTGCGCCAGTTGGGTGCCGCCACGGTGCGGGTCGGGCCGGCGTCGCCCGCGATGCTTCTGAACACCATCAGGCAACTGGGTGCGACCGCGGTCGTCGCCGTCCCGTCGTTCCTCAAGAAGGTGGCTGACTACGCGACGGAGGTCGGCGTGGCACTGGCGGAGCTGCCCGTCCGGAAGCTGGTCTGCATCGGGGAGTCGCTGCGGGACGCTGCCCTTCGCCCGACGCCGCTCGGCAGGCGGTTGGCGGAGTTGTGGGGCGCGAAGCTGTATTCGACCTACGCTGCGACGGAGATGGCCACTTCGTTCTGCGAGTGCGACGCCGGCGCGGGGGGGCATCTGCATCCGGAGCTGGTGTACGCCGAGATACTCGACGAGGAGGGACGGCCCGTGCCGGACGGCCGGCTCGGGGAGGTGGTGGTGACGCCCCTGGGGGTCGAGGCGTTCCCGTTGCTGCGGTTCCGAACGGGCGACATGGCGTTCGTGATCCGCGAGCCCTGCGCCTGCGGACGCCTGACGCCGCGGATCGGGCCCATCCAGGGGCGCAAGGGCCAGATGCTCAAGCTGAAGGGCACGACGGTCTACCCCCCGGGCGTGCAGAGGGCGCTGAGTGGCGTGGAGCAGGTCGCCGACTACCTCATGGTGGCGACGACGACGCCGGCCATGGCCGATCAGCTCGAGGTGCTCTGCTGCGTCACAGGCGACGAGGCCGGGGCGCTCGAACGCATCCGGGAGGCGCTGAAGGGGGAACTCAAGGTGACGCCGCTGGTCCGGATTGTGTCCGCCGAAGAACTGCAGGGCCGTCAGTGCCTCCGCGAATCGCGCAAGAAGGCCGTATTCATCGACCAGAGGCGGTCCCGGGACGACCGATGACCGGAAACCAGGCCCATGTGAGCTGCAACGCGTGTGTGATCCTGTTGGCCCACGGCAGCGGCGCGGCGCTTGAAGAGAAGGTGCAGGGCCTGCTGGGACTGGCGAACGGCGTGATCGCCGTCACGGATTGCGGCGGCGAGGCGGACGCGCTGCGGGAAGTGCCGGGCGTCGAGGTGTTCACCCAGGCATGGAGCCGCCGGAAGGGCACGGCGATCGCGGCGGGGTTCGAACGTGCCGCCGAGTTGGGCTTCACGCACGCGATCACGATGGAGGCGGACAGCGGGTACGGTCGCGCCGAGCTGGGCGAACTGTTGGCCGCCATCGAGTCGGACCCGGAGGCCCTGGCCATCGGCGTGCGGGACCTGAGCGGCTGGGGCCGCCTGCGCCGGACGCACGCGCGCTTCTGGGCATGGGTGCACACCGGCCGGTGGGTGCGGGACCCACAGAGCAGCCTTCGGGCGTATCCTCTGGAGGCGGTTCGCAAGCTCTGGCTCAGAACGAGCGGGCACGAGTTCGAGAGGGAGGTCCTCATCCGGTTCCTCTGGTGCGGGGGACACGTGGTGAACGTGCCGGTCGGCGCCCCCTCCCGTTCCGGGCGCCCGGCCGATCGTCGGTCGCTCCTGGACACCTTGTGCCTTGTGCACCTGAACGGCTGCCTGCTGAGCCAGCGGCTCTTCATGCCCGCGAACCTGCGTTCGGCGTACTCGCAGACGTACTTCCGGCACGGGCCCCGGCTGAAGCTGACCTGGGACGCGATCCGTGAGGCGGTTCGGCGCGAGACAACGTCCGCCCGGCGGCTTGCGCTGTGCGTGGGTGTCGGCGTCTTCTTCGGCATCCTCCCCATATGGGGCCTGCAGGGCGCCGCCGCCGTCGTGGCGGCCCACAAGTTGCGGCTGAACAAACCGCTGGTTCTGGCGGGCACGTGCGTCTCCTTCCCCGGCGCGATTCCGTTCATCGTCTTCGCCAGCATCCTGATCGGTCGTTTCGCGTTGACCGGCCAGGTTGACTGTTCTCTGTCGCCGGCCGGCCTGGACCGGGCGACGATGGGAAGCCATGCCCTCGACTACCTCGTGGGGAGCGTCATCCTGGCGACGGTCGCGGGGCTGGCAGCGTCCGGATTTGTCTACGCCATCGCCAGGACGGTCATGCGGCCATGGCGGAGGGGCCCGCAATGAGCCGCCGAACCGGGCGCTTCGCCGCCATAGGGGCCGCCGTGATCGTCTTTGCGCTCAGCCTGTTGTTCACGGCGCGCCTGCGGTTCACCGAGGACATTGCGGTGGCGCTTCCCGACAACGACAGCGTGGTGCGGGACTACCTGACGGTCGTGACCGGCTTCGGCGCGATGGACGCCCTGTATGTCGACATCGCGGCCGCCGATGCCGCGGCCGCGGACATCGGCGGCGCGGACGCCGAGGCCCTGGCGGTCGCGGCGGCGGATGCGTTGCACGAGCATCTGCTGACGATCCCGCTGGTCGAGAGCGTGCGCTACCGCACGGACCGCAGGGACTTCCTGGACGCGATGGAGGTCCTGGCCTCCCACCGCTCACGCCTGATGTCGGGGGAGCAACTGGCCGCACTCGAGGAGCGACTGACGCCCGAGGCGATAGCCCGCAGCCTGGCCAGTGCCAGGCGGACCCTGACCGAACCGTCCGGCGTCGTCCTGCGCGATCAGATCCGCAGGGACCCCTTCTGGATGGACGCCATGGTTCTGTCGTCTCTCAAGGACTTCGGGCGCGAACTGGGCGGCGGCGAATCCACGGACGGCCGACTATGGAGCAGGGACGGCCGGCACATCCTGGTCAGCGTGCGTCCGGGTTTCCCCAACACGGACACGCAGAAGGGCGAGCGGCTGCTGGCCGACCTGGACCGCGCCCGGGAGGCCGCTCTCGCGGCGGTGCCCCCGATGTCCGTGCGGATCACCTGCATCGGCGGGCACCGTGCGGCGCTGATGAACGCGACGCAGGTCAAACGCGACGTGCGCAAGACGATGCTGGCGGCGTCCCTTGGCGTTCTGCTGCTCGGCGTTCTCTTCTTCCGGCACCGCCTGTTCGTCATCCTCGTGTTTCTGCCCGCCGCGTTCGGCACGGCGTTCTCGACGGGGCTCTGCGGGCTGGTGCATCCGGACATCTCGGCCATCTCGGTGGGGTTCGGCGCCGTCCTGATCGGCATCACCGTGGACTACGGTGTGCACATCCTCTACCCGCTCGACTCGCCGGAGACGGCGCGACTGGACCCGAGGACGTGGGCACGGTCCATGCTGCTGCCCCTTGCGGCGGCCGCCACCACGACGATGGGCGGACTGCTCTCCCTGCAGGCTTCGTCCGCGCCCGGCCAGCGGGCACTGGGCGTGCTGGCGTCGGTGGGCATCCTCGGGGCCGTCCTGTTTGCCGTGCTCGTGCTGCCGCACTGCGTGCCGCGCACGCGCAAGGAGCCCGGTGCTGCGCTGCTTCCCCTCGCCGCGCTCTGGCCGGCCTTCCTGCGCTGGCGGGATCGGGGGCCCGGGCGTGTGGGTGTGGTCCTTGCCGGCGCGCTGATCCTGATCCTGGTGGGGCTTCCGCGCGTGCGGTTCGAGGACGACCTGGCGGCCCTTGACTACCAGACTGCCGGGTACCGCGATGAGATGGAGGCCTTTGAGCAGACGTGGGGCCGCTCCGACCTGACCGCCGTGCTGACGCGGGGCGCGTCTCTGGACGAGGCGCTGGAGCAGAACGAGCGCGTGTTCGCCGGTCTGAACGAGCTTCGCCGGCAGGGCCTGGTCGAATCGGTCCTGTCCATATCGCCGTTTCTGCCGTCGCCCAGGATGCAGGAGGGGAACCGCGACCGCTGGGAAGCGTTCTGGTCGGAGGAACGGCGCGCAGCGGTGCGGGAAGAGATGCGCAAAGGGTCCGCCCTCGGGTTCTCGGCGGATGCGTTCGAGCCGTTCGTCCGGAGCCTCGATGAGGACCCGCCGCCGCTCACGCTGAGCGACCTGGAGGACACCGGGCTGAACGAGGTGCTCAGCCGCCTGATTGCGGAGGCGGACGGCGAGGTCCTTGTGCTCACCCCGGTGACCCTTGCGGAGAGAGCCGCGTCCGGCGAGGGGCTGGAGCGCGTCAGCGCCGCCCTGCCCGGCGCGAGCCTGCTGACCCGCCGGCGCTTCTCGGAGCGGTTCGGCCAGATCGTCAGAAGCGACACGAGGAAGCTGGCACTTGTGGCCATGGGCGTGCTGCTCGCGTGTCTCTATGCTCTGTTGGGGGCGTGGGAACTGGCGCTGGCCGCCATCGTGCCGGTGGTGCTGAGTGTTCTGTCCACGCTGGCGACTCTGGGGCTGCTCGGCGTCCCGGTCAACGCGGTCTCCAGCGTGTTCGTCGTGTTCGTCCTCGGCATCGGGCTGGACTACAGCGTCATCCTGGTGAGCAGCGCCATCGCCTCGTTGCGCGGGCAGGACATGCCGCCCGCGACCACGCTCGGTTCGGTGCTGATGTGCGCCTTGACGACCATCGCCGGGTTCATCTCGATGGCCTTCGCCGAGCATCCCGCGCTCCTGTCGGTCGGCCTGACCGGCGCGGCCGGGATATCGTGGAGCCTCCTCTACGGCGTGCTGGTGGCGCCCTTGCTGGTCGGCAAGCTGCTGCCGGCAGGAGGCGATCCCCGCGCGCCGTCGCTGAAGACGTTCGGCGGCGCGCTGTGGGTCTACGGCGTCCTGTTCGTCATGGGCGTGGTGTATCTGGCCGTGCTGCGGCCCTGTCTGCGTCTGCGGTACTGGCATGACGCGGAGGCCCGCCGGCGGTTCGCCCGCCGGTACCTCCACCTGATGGCCGCGACCGTTGTGCGGTTCCTGCCGTACCTCGGCAGCAGGCGAGTGTACGTCGACGCGGATGCCGAGGCGCTCCGCAAGCCCGGGGTCCTGGTCAGCAACCACAACTCGGGCTCGGACATCATGATGCTGCTGGCGTTGCCCACCGAGATGGTCATGGTGGTCAAGCCGTGGGTCTGGAACGCCCCGCTGATGGGGCGTCTCGTCCGCAGCGCGGGCTATGTCTGCCCCGCGCCCGGCGAGCCGGAGAGCTTCCTCCGAGACGCCGCGAACGCGCTGTCCCGGGGCGTCTGCGTGGTCGTCTTTCCCGAGGGAACGCGTTCGTCGGACGGCCGCATGCAGCGGTTCCACAAGGGGGCGTTCGA
>Ga0123329_1000379_pt1 | contig 46338 bp, 36 predicted proteins | sample BioC12SIPDNA_FD_89703 | JGI IMG/M metagenome (GOLD analysis project Ga0123329, IMG submission 89703) | Anaerobic biogas reactor microbial communites from Washington, USA - Biogas_R1_B C12 SIP DNA | ecosystem: Engineered > Bioreactor > Anaerobic > Unclassified | place: Washington, USA | collected...
CTTGCGGGCATCGTCGCGTTTGTCTGCGGTCATATGCGCATGCCTCGTAGCGCCGGCCTCCGGCCGGCTGGGGCGCGGGCATCTTGCCCGCGCCACGTTCCTTTGTCCACGCATTCCCCGCAACGGCATACGTCCCCCCCGCAACGGCGTACGGCCCCGGAGCGGGACGCTCCGGGCACCGCCGGCGGGACGCCGGCGCTACGCTTGCTCTTGCCGGCGTTCTCCGGTCATGTGCGCGTCCCGCTCCGCCCCATTCTACAGGCATCTACGCGGCCTCCGCTGCCCGGGGCGCAATCCGTGGCGCCACTTGACCCGGAATGCATACATATATATAGTATACGGAGTGTTTCGCCGAGGTCAAGGCCCCTATGGACTTCGCACACCTGCACGTGCACTCGAACTTCAGCCTGCTCCAGGGCGCGTTCCGCATCGACGAACTGGTCGAGGCGGCCGCGCACATGGGCATGCCGGCCGTGGCCCTGACGGACACGAACGGGCTCTACGGCGCCATTGAGTTCTACGAGGCCGCCCGCGCGGCCGGCCTGCGGCCCGTCATCGGCGCCGAGATCGTCTGGGGCGGCGAACAGTGCATCTGCCTGGCCGCAAGCCGCTGGGGCTACGCCAACCTCTGCCGAATCGTAACCGAGCGCCGCCTGGCCGGCACACGCCACTACGCCGACTTCCTGGCCTCCGAGACCGTGCGCGCCCCCGGGACGCCGCCGGCGCCGTTCGACATCGCCCGCAGCCTGGCCGCCGACCCGGACGGCCTGTTCGCGCTCACGGCCACCCCCTCCCTGCTGCGCCGGCTGAAGGACGTCGTGCCCGAGGGGCGGCTTTACGCGGAACTGCGCGCCGACTCGCCCCATTCGTTCGAGACCCGCTGCCCGTCCCTGCGCGGCCACGAAGATCCCGGCACCGGCGGTCCGCGTGCCGAACGCCGGAAGACGCCCGGCACGGACATCGCCGACCTGGCCGAGCGGCTCGCCGTCCCGCTCGCGGCCACGGTCAACGTGAACTTCCTCCGCCCGGAAGACGCCGAGGCCCACGCCGTCCTGAGCGCCATCCGCGAGAACGTCGCCCTGCACGACCTCCAGGCCGAGCCCGGCATGCTGGCCGACCCGCGCGGCCTCTTGATGCCGGCGGCCGAGGTGGCGGCACGGCTGCCGGCCGCCGTGCGCGAGGCGGCGATGCGCAACTCGGTGCGGATCGCCGAGGCCTGCGACCTGAAACTGGAACTGGGCGTGCCGCACTTCCCCCGCGCCGAGCTGCCGCCGGACCGCACGGCCTGCCAGCGCCTGCGCGACGTCGCCTACGCCGGCGCCCGCCGGCGCTACGGCCGCCTGGCCGGCCCGGTCACGGCCCGCCTGGAGCGCGAACTCAAGGTCATCGAGAAGCTCGACTTCTGCGACTACTTCCTGGTCGTGCATGACATCGTCGCGTTCGCGGAGCGCGAGGGCATCCCGCACGTGGGCCGCGGCTCGGCCGCCAACAGCCTCGTCTCGTACGCCCTGGGGATCTCGGCCGTGGACCCGCTGGCGTTCGACCTCTACTTCGAGCGGTTCCTGAACGAGTTCCGCACGGACGTGCCCGACATCGACATCGACTTCTGCTGGCGCCGCCGGGACGACGTCATCGACTACGTCTACCGCCGCTACGGCCAGGTGCGCGTGGCCATGGTCTCGACGCACGCGACGCTTCGGGCGCGGTCGGCCTTCCGCGACGTCGCGCGCGTCATGGGCCTGCCGGGCCGCGAGATCGACGCGCTCAGCCGGCGGCTGCCGTCCTATGGGGTCTCCGGCATCGAGGAGGCGATGGCCGAGTTCCCCGAGATGGCCGACTTCCCCGTCGACCGGGAGCCGTGGCGGACCGTCGTCCGAACCGCCGCGCGCATCGACGGCTACGTGCGCCACCTGGGCATCCACCTGGGCGGGCTGGTCATCGGTGACCGGCCTCTGACGTGGTACACCGCTCTGGAGGACAGCACGAAGGGCATCGTCGTCACCCAGTACGAGATGAGCGGCATCGAACGGACCGGCCTGGTGAAGATCGACCTGCTGGGCCAGCGGTCCCTCTCGATCGTGGCCGAAGCCGCCCGCAACGTGCGGGAGCAGCGCGGCGTCCGCGTCGACCTGGAGCACCTGCCCGACCCCGACGGGCGCACGGCCACGCTGCTGCGCCGCGGCCGCACGATGGGCTGCTTCCAGATCGAGTCGCCCGGCATGCGGCAGCTTCTGCAGATGCTGCGCGCCGAAGGCATCACTGACCTGATCCAGGCCCTTTCGCTGATCCGCCCCGGCCCGTCCAGCAGCGGCATGAAGGCCGCCTTCATCCGGCGCATGCGCGGCGAGGAGCCGACGGCCTACGCCACCCCCCTGCTGGAGGAGGCCCTGGGAGGCACCTACGGCGTCATGCTCTACCAGGAGGACATCCTGCGTGTGGCGCAGGAGGTCGCGGGGTTCTCGCTGGCCGAGGGCGACGAGCTGCGCAAGTACACGTCCAAGAAGCGGTCGAGGGAGAAACTGGCCGCCTTCCGCCGGCGGTTCGTCCGGGGGGCCGTCCGCCGCGGGGTCGACCAGGACGCTGCGGAGGACATCTGGCGGCAGATCGAGGGCTTCGCCGCCTACTCCTACTGCAAGGCGCACGCCGCCACCTACGGCCACATCGCCTACCAGGCGGCGTACCTGAAGGCCCACTACCCGGCCGAGTTCCTGGCCGGCGTCCTGGCCAACAAGGCCGGCTTCTACGATGCCCGCACCTACCTGGCGGACGCGCGCCGCTTCAACGTGCCGGTCCTGGGGCCGTGCGTCCGACGCAGCGACGTCGAATGCCGGCCCGAGGACGGCGCCATCCGGCCCGGGCTGGAGTTCGTGAAGTCGCTCACGCGCGCGACCATGCGGCGCATGCTGCAGGAGCGCGTACTCCGTGCGTTCGACTCGCTGGAGGACTTCTGCGCGCGCGTGCGCCCGGGCCGCGAGGAACTCGAGAACCTGATCCTCTGCGGCGCTTTCGACTCGTTCGGCTCGACGCGCCCGACCCTGATGATGAAGGCCGACCTCCTGGCGGGCCGCGCGCGCACCGCGGCGACCGCCGCGACGGCGGGGGCGCCGCGCCTGTTCAAGTCGCCGCCCGCCGCCCTCTGCACCGTCCCGGTGCCCGAGCAGCCGCCCTACCCCCTCGCCGAACGCGTGCTCCGGGAGCTGCAGATCCTGGGCTTCAGCCACTCCGGCCACCCGCTCGACGCCTGGGACGACCGCCTGGAGGGCCCGGGGAACACGCCCAGCTTCGACCTGCACCGCCGCGCCGGCCGGTGCGTCACCGTGGTCGGGTGGCTCGTCACCGCACGCCGCGCCGTCACGCGCAACCACCAGTACATGAAGTTCCTCACGCTCGAGGACCGCCACGGCCTCATCGAGGTGGCCGTCTTCCCGGACGTCTACCGCCGCTGCGGCCGCGCCCTGGACGGCGCCGGCTGCTACCGGGTGCGCGGCAGGGTGAAGGAGCAGCACGGCTCGTTCAGCCTCGTTGCCGACGACGTGCGCCCCCTGCCGCCGAACGCCTACCCCGACGCCCTCGAGGCACCGAAGCAGGCCTCCCGGGCGGCCGGGAACGGCTCCAGCGCCCGCTCGAAGATGCCCAGGCTGTAGGCGATGACCAGCCCGTAGTTGCTGACCGGCACGCCGGCCGCACGGCAGAGCACCAGCCGGCTGAGCATCTCCCGGCGGTTCCACATGCAGGCGCCGCAGTGGATCAGCAGCCTGTACTGCCCCAGGTCCTCCGGGAAATCGTGGCCCTGGACCACGTCGAAGTGGAGTTCCCCGCCGACGAACTGCCGCAGCCACCGGGGGATCTTCACGCGGCCGATGTCGTCGGCGATGGGGTGATGGCTGCACGCCTCGGCGATGAGCACCCGGTCGCCGGAGCGCAGGCGCTCGATCGCCAGCGTGTCGACGGCCTGCGAGACCAGGTCGCCCCTGAACCGCGCGAACAGGATGGAGAAGCTCGTCATCGGGATCGAGGGCGGCACGTCGGCGGCGACCTTCAGGAAGCACGAGGAATCCGTCACCACCAGCTTCGGCGGACGGTTGAGGCGGTCGAGCGCCGCACTCAGTTCGCGCTCCTTGACGACCATGCAGTAGGAGTCGCCGTCGAGCAGGTCGCGGATGGACTGGACCTGGGGCAGGATGAGGCGCCCCTTGGGCGCTTCCTTGTCGATCGGCACCACGAGCACGGCCAGTTCGCCCGGGCCGACCAGGTCGCTGAGGATGGCGGGGTTGTCGATGAAGCCCTCCGGGGCGGCGTCCAGAAGCGCCTGGCGGAAGTCCAGGATGCCGGTTCCCCGGCCGGCCGCCGTCTGCACGAGGCGCGGGGCGCGTCCGTTCCGCCCGGCGCCCTTCCCGGCCGCCTTCGGGGGCGCGAAGCGGGCGAGGATGCGGGCGTCGGGCGCCCGGATGTCCGTCTTGTTGAGCACGATGACGACCGGCGTCTCGCGGCGGCTCAGCTCCTGGAGGATCTGCTCCTCGAACTCGCCCCACGTGTCGGCCTCGGTGATGATGACGCCGATGTCGGTGCGGTCGAATGCGCTGCGCGTCTTCTTGACGCGCAGTTCGCCGAGCGCGCCCACGTCGTCGATGCCGGCGGTGTCGATGAACAGCACGGGCCCGAGCGGCAGCAGCTCCATCGGCTTCTCGACCGGGTCCGTCGTGGTGCCGGCGACCTCGCTGACGATGCTGACCTGCTGGCGCGTGATGGCGTTCAGCAGGCTGGACTTGCCCACGTTGCGCCGGCCGAACAGGCCGATGTGCAGGCGCAGGCCCCTGGGTGTGCGCTGCATCAGGACGACGCCTCCTCCGGAGAGCCGAGCCGCATCACGGCCTCGGGGCTGATCAGCGCGTCGAACGCCTCCTCGCTGAGTATCCCTTCGGCCAGGACGACCTCGCGCACGGTGCGGCCGGTGCGGCGGGCCTCCTGCGCGATCCGCCCGGCGGACTCGTAGCCGACCCGCGCCACCAGCGCCGTGAGCATGGCCGTGGAGCCCTCCACCAGGCGCCGACAGCGGCCCTCGTCGGCCTCGATGCCCTCCACACAGCGCCTGAGCATGTGGCAGGCGTTCGTCAGGAATCCGATGCCGCCCAGCAGGCAGTCGGCCACCAGCGGCAGGAACGGGTTCAGCTCCAGGCTCCCGGACGCGCAGGCCGCGGCGATCGTCTGGTCATAGCCCATCACCAGCATGGCCGCCTGGCCGACGGCCTCCGGCACGACGGGATTGACCTTGCCGGGCATGATCGACGAGCCGGCCTGCACGGGCGGCAGGCGGATCTCGCCCAGCCCGGCCTCCGGTCCGGACGCCATCAGCCGGAGGTCCGAGCAGACCTTCAGCAGGTTCGTGGCGCAGGCCCTCAGGACGCCGGAGACCTCCACGAACACGTCGGCGTTCTGCGTGGCTTCGACGAGGTTCTCGGCGCGGGCGAGGTTCAGGCCGGTCAACTCGCGCAGGCGGTCGACGACGCGGAAGATGTACTGCCGGGGCGCGGCCAGCCCCGTGCCGATCGCCGTGCCGCCGAGGTTGACGACGCGGAGCCGCTCCCGGCACTTGGACACGCGCCAGCGGTCTCGCGAGAATGCCTCCGCATAGGCGCCCATCTGCCGCCCCAGCGTGGTCGGCACGGCGTCCTGCCACTGCGTGCGCCCGACCTTGACGACGCCGGCAAAGCGCTTCTCGTTGACCTGGAAGGCCTCCTGGAGCCCCACGAGCCGCTCCTCGAGCGGCTCCGTCAGGCGGATTGCGGCCACCTTGAGGGCCGTCGGGAAGGTGTCGTTGGTCGACTGGTGCCGGTTCAGGTCGCCGAGGGGCGAGATGACGTGGCCGGCGCCCGGCGGCTCTCCCAGTATCTGCAGGGCGCGGTTGGCCAGGACCTCGTTGACGTTCATGTTCAGGCTGGTGCCCGCACCGCCCTGGAGGGCGTCCACCAGGATGTGCTGGTCCAGGAGCCCGTCCGCCATCTCCCGGCAGGCGCACCGGATGGCGTCGGCCACGTGCGGGCGCCCGCGCCAAGCGCCCAGTTCGCAGTTGGTGACGGCGCAGGCGAGCTTGACGGCGCCGAAGGCCGCGATCAGCGCCGGGTGCGGCGGGCGCAGCGCCAGGCGGAAGTTCTCCACGGCGCGCACCGTGTGGACGCCGTACAGGGCATCGGCGGGCACGTCCCGTTCGCCCAGCAGGTCGGCTTCGCGTCGAAACGCAACGTCCGGCATGGACTGGTCTCCCATAGGTCTGGCGACGGCGCGGGTGCGGGGGCGCTTCCCGGGGCTCGACAGGAGCATGCAGGACACGCCGCGGCCATCCCGACCGTCACCACTATCATAGAGTCGGGGACGGCGCGGTCAAATGTCCGCCGGGGCAGGGCTTCCCGGAGGCCGGCGTCGTCTCGGGCCGTCGGACGCGGCAGGGGCCGCCGGCTGACGGCCGGAGCAGCGGCGGCAGAGGCCGATCAGCGTGATTTCCGCGCGTTCGACGGTCGGGCGGCGATCCCGGGTCAGGCGCGACCAGACCGCGCTCAGATCGACGGGGTCCAGGCACGTCACGCGGCCGCAGCACCGGCAGGTGAAGTGGGGATGGGCCGGCGGGCTGTGCCGGCAGGTCAGTTCGTAGCGTTCGAGCCTCTCGCCGTCGGGCACCTTCCGGATGAGTCCGGCCGCCTCGAGGGCGTCGAGGTTGCGGTAGATCGTGGTCCTGTGGACGGAGTGCTCGCCGGCCCGAACGCGCTCGAGCAGGTCGCCGGCCGTCACCGTGCCCGCCTGCTCGTGCAGGGCGGCCATGATGGCCAGGCGCAGCCTGGTCACGTTCAGCCCGTTGGTGCGCAGGTCCTCGGCGTAGTGGGCGCCCTTTGTCTCCTCTCTGCTGGCCCTGCCTCTGCTCATACCGGCCCACGCAAACTGACGGAAGACCGCTGCAGCGGCCGCACCTTACGCCCTGCAGGCCGTCCGGACGCGCGCGAACGCATCCATGGCGAACTCGATGTCCGCCGGCTCGTGGGCGGCCGAGAGTTGCACCCGAATGCGCGCCTTGCCCTTCGGAACCACCGGGTAGCTGAACCCGATCACGTAGACGCCCTCGTCCAGCATCATCGAGGCCATGCGCTGCGCCAGCGCGGCCTCGCCCAGCATGATGGGCACGATGGGGTGGTCGCCCTGCGGGATGTCGAAGCCGCGCTCGGCCATGCCGGCGCGGAACAGCCGGGTATTCGCCTCCAGCTTGTCGCGCAGGGCCGTCGACCCCGACAGGATGTCCAGGACCGTCAGCGACGTGGCGGCGATGGCGGGCACGAGCGTGTTGGAGAACAGGTAGGGGCGCGAGCGCTGGCGGAGCATCTCGACGATCTCCGCGCGGCCGCTGGTGAAGCCGCCGCTGGCGCCGCCCAGCGCCTTGCCCAGCGTGCCGGTGATGACGTCGACGCGGCCCATCACGTCGCGGTACTCGGGCGTGCCGCGGCCCGTCGCCCCCACAAACCCGGTGGCGTGCGAGTCGTCGACCATGACGAGGGCGTCGTAACGGTCGGCCAGTTCGCAGATGTCGGCCAGACGCGCGATGGTGCCGTCCATGGAGAAGACGCCGTCGGTGGCGATCATGCGGAAGCGCGCCCCGGAGGACTCCTTGAGCTTCTCCTCCAGGTCGGCCATGTCGCAGTTGCGGTAGCGGTAGCGCTGCGCCTTGCAGAGTCGCACGCCGTCGATGATGCTGGCGTGGTTCAGTTCGTCGCTCAGGATGGCGTCTTCGGGGCCGAGCAGGGCCTCGAAGAGCCCGCCGTTGGCGTCGAAGCACGAGTTGTAGAGGATGGAGTCCTCGGTGCCGAGGAAGGTGCTGAGCTTCGCCTCCAGCCGCTTGTGCAGTTCCTGCGTGCCGCAGATGAAGCGCACGGAGCTGAGCCCGTAGCCCCACCGCTCGTAGCTGTCGCGGGCGGCGCGGACCACGCGGGGGTCGTTGGCCAGCCCCAGGTAGTTGTTCGCACAGAAGTTCAGCACCTCGCGGCCGCCGGCGACGGCGACGCGGGCGCCCTGGGGCGAGACCAGCACGCGCTCGTCCTTGGAGAGCCCGGCCTCGCGGATGGCGTCCAGTTCGGCGGCCAGGTGGGCCTTCATCGAGCCGTACATGGCATGCTCCTCACATCTCGGACCAGTCGAGTATCACCTTGCCGGACTGCCCGGAGCGCATGACTTCGAAGCCCTTCTCGAACTCCGTGAAGGGGAAGCGGTGGGTGATGACCGGCGTGACGTCCAGCCCGCCCTGGATCATGACGGACATCTTGTACCACGTCTCGTACATCTCGCGCCCGTAGATGCCCTTGATGGTCAGGCTGTTGAAGACGACCTTCGACCAGTCGATCTCGGCGGTGGGCAGGATGCCCAGCAGCGCGATCTTGCCTCCGTGGCACATGCTGCCCAGCATGTCGCGGAAGGCGCGCGGGCTGCCCGACATCTCCATGCCGACGTCGAAGCCCTCCTTCATGTCCAGCTCGGCCTGCACGTCGCGCAGGCTCTCCCGGCGCACGTCGACGACGCGCGTGGCGCCCATGCCCCGGGCGAGTTCCAGGCGGTAGGGGTTCAGGTCCGTGACGACCACGTAGCGGGCGCCGGCGTAGCGGGCGATGGCGGCGGCCATGATGCCGATGGGCCCGGCGCCGGTGATCAGCACGTCCTCGCCGAGCACGTCGAACGAGAGCGCCGTGTGCGTGGCGTTCCCCAGGGGGTCGAAGCAACTGACGATGTCCAGCGGGATGCCCTTCCAGACGGGCCAGACGTTCGTGACGGGTATCGAGAGGAACTCGGCGAAGGCGCCGTCCCGGTTGACGCCCACACCGGAGGTGTGCGGGCAGAGGTGGCGCCGGCCGGCCAGGCAGTTGCGGCACCGCCCGCAGACCAGGTGCCCCTCGCCGCTCACGATGTCGCCCGGCCTGTAGTCATGCACGTTCTCCCCGAACGACTCGACCACGCCGACGAACTCATGCCCGGTCACCATCGGGACCGGGATGGTCCGCTGAGACCATTCGTCCCAGTTCCATATGTGCACGTCCGTGCCGCAGATGCTCGTCTTGAGTATCCGGATCAGCACGTCGTTCTTGCCCACGCTCGGAACGGGCACCTCCTGCAGCCAGAGCCCCTCCTCCGGCTTCGCCTTCACCAGCGCCTTCATCGTCTTCATCTTCGACTCCGTACAGACGGGAACCACAAGACGAGGGCAACAAGGGGCGGCGTACGTGGGGGGGACCGTCCCTGACCATGCGCACGAGGTTACCGGCAAGCGGCCGGCGGTTCAAGCGCCGGGGGCGGCGTGTCACACCGCTTTCAGGTGCAGCAGGACGTCTCCTTCGAACGGCGGCGCCAGGCGCACGCCTCCGCCCGGCGCCCGCACCTTCCTGGGGGGCGACTGCTCGGCCCGGGAGCAGTCATACCACGCGGCCCGGTAGGTGCCGGCCGGAAGACGCGCGGAGAACCGACCGCCCTCGGGCTGGTAGATCAGATACTCGCGCCCATCGTCGGCCAGGCAGTAGCCCGTCGACGCCAGGTCGCCCTGCGGGGTCGTGCGGGCCAGGTCCACATGCTTCGCCCACGTGAGCGTCGCCCCCATGGCGCGGCGCACGGGGTCCCAGACGGCGTCCGGCGCCTTGCCCAGCCGGGCGTCGCGATAGGGGTCCATGAAGATGGGCTGGAGGCCGCGCAGGAAGCTCCGCCAGACCCACTTTCGCACGGTCTCGGCCTCCTCGGCCGGCGGCACCCCCCACAGGTGGTCGGTATCGGCCAGGACGACCTTCGAGCCGTCCGCCGTCGGGGGATCATGCCGGTAGTTGAGGCCGTCCGGACCCTCCGGGTTGGGCGAGACCCACTCGGCCGCGCTCTCGAACAGGGCGGCGTTCGTGCCCGGGTCGTCCGGGCACCACTGGACGGTCATCCCGACGGGGTGCCGCATGGGCCTGTCGGATTCGGCCTCGCGCACGAGGTCGATCATCCGGTACTGCCACTTGGTCGAGCCGCCGTGGCTCTCGTTGGCGATCTCGAAGAGCACGTTGTCCAGGTCGGCGACGGCGGCCACGACGTGCCGCACGTAGTCGGACTGAACGTCCAGGATGGGCAGGATGGCGGCCGTGTGCACCTCGCGCCCGTGGCCGGTCTCGAACGGGTCGCCGTTGATGCCGTTGACGTTGTTGTCCTTGTGGAACGGGTGGCCCCGCCACGGGTCGCCGGCGGCGTCGCCTTTCTTCTCGACGCTGAAGCCCTGGAAGAGCATCACGGAGACGTAGATCCCCCGGTCGCGGGCGTCCAGCACGCGCTTGCGGAGGCGGTCCATGTAGCCCTTGCTGACGCGGGTGACGTCGAACCGGGGCCGCCCGTCGAGGGCCTCGCCCGGCCCGGGCCGCATGAAGGCACTCGGCTCGTAGGCCATCGGCTCCTGGCCGGAGAAGTCCGACGCGTGCTCCCAGTGCCACATGCGGATGAAGTTGTGCCCGTGCTCCTTCAGGAAATCCAGGTACTTCGGATAGTCGAAGGGCTCTCCGCCCTCCGGAAGGCGTTCCTGGAGGTTGGCCCACGTGTGGGAGCCGGTCAGGTAGACCACCTCCCCGGTTGCTGAATTCGCGAAGTAGCGCGGATTGGTCGGGTGAACGACCAGAGGTCCCATCGGTCGTCGTACGTCCGTCATCCCCTTGCTCCCGGCGAACACCGGATACCACACAACGTATTCCCTCCCTTGTACGCCGAATGGCCGCCCGGGTCAAACGCCGGCGCGCCGCTCCATGGCATGGCGGCCTGAGCGCGGCTATACTGGCCGATCATGACGAAGAGATGGACGCTCCCACCCGACAGGACATCCGCCGCACGCAGTCTCGCCACGTCCCTTGGCGTCGCCGAGCCGACGGCCCTGCTCCTGGCCAACCGCGGCCTGACGGAGCCGGAGGACGCCCGGCGCTTCCTCCAGCCCAGCCTGCATGAACTGGAGGACCCCTGCCGGCATGAGGCCGTCACGGCGGCCGCCGCGTTCCTCCACGAAGCGGTGCTCGCGCGGCGGCGGATCGCCGTGTTCGGCGACTTCGACGCCGACGGCATCTGCGCGGCCGCCCTGCTGATGCGCTGCCTGCGCCAGGCCGGAGCGGACGTGGAACTCTACATCCCCCACCGCATCGACGAGGGCTACGGGCTCAGCTGCGAGGCCCTGGAACAACTGGCCGCCGGCGGGGTGCAGGTCGTCGTGACCGTGGACTGCGGGGTGACCGCGCTGGAGCCCGCCGCGTGCGCACGCGCCCTGGGGCTGGACCTGGTGGTGACCGACCATCACGAGCCGGGCGAGGAGCTGCCGGCGGCCGCCCACATCCTGAACCCGAAACTGCCCGGACAGGAGTTCGGCTACCGCTACCTGGCCGGGGTCGGCGTCGCCTTCAAGCTCGTCTGGGCCCTCGGCCAGCAGATGTCCGTGGGCCACCGCGTCAGCGACGAATTCCGCGAACTGATGATGGAATCGCTCTCGCTGGTCGCCCTGGGGACGGTGGCCGACGTGGTCCCCCTGCTGGAGGAGAACCGCGTGCTGGCGCACTTCGGCCTGCGGGCGCTGGCGGCGCCGAGCACGCCGGGCCTGCGGGCGCTGGTGGCGGCCGGCCGCCTGCGCGGCGAGCGCGTCACGGCCGAGGACGTCGGCTTCCGGCTGGCCCCGCGCCTGAACGCCGCCGGCCGCATGGGCGATGCGCGCGCCGCCGTCGAGATGCTCATGACCGACGACGAGCAGCACGCCGCCGAGATGGTCGCCCACCTGGAGGCCCAGAACCGCCTGCGCATCGCCACACAGCGCGCCGCCGTCCGGCAGGCCCACGACATGCTGGAGGCCGACCCGGCCCTGTCCGAGGCGAGCTGCATCGTCCTGGCCAGCCCGGAATGGCACCAGGGCATCGTCGGGCTGGTCGCATCGCGCCTGGCCGAGCACTACTGGCGCCCGGCCTTCGTCTTCGCCGTCGACGGCGAGGTCGCCTGCGGCAGCGCCCGCGGCGTGCCGGGATGCTCGATGTTCGCCATCGTGAGTCGGTGCGCCGACCTGCTGACCCGCTATGGCGGCCACGCGGGGGCCGCCGGGATGACGCTGCCGACCCGGAACCTGCCGGCCTTCACGGAACGGGTCAACGAGGCGGCCCGCGCCCACATGGGAGCCGCTCCCCCGCCGCCCGAGCTGCCCGTCGACGGCTGGATCGCGCTCCAGACGCTCACCCCCGCGCTCGTCCACGAGATGGGCCTGCTGGGGCCGTTCGGCGCCGGCAACCCCCAGCCCCTGTTCGCCGCCTCGGGCCTGCGGCTCGTCGGCAACGGACGGACGGTCGGGTCCAACGGCAACCACCTGGCCTTCATGGTCCGCCAGGACCGCACCACCCTGCGCGCCATCGCCATGGGCAGGGCCGAATGGCTGCCCGAGCTCCGCGCACGCAAGGGGGAACCCTTTTCGCTGGCCTTCCAGCCGGGCCTGGACTACTATCAGCGCACGGCCGCGGTGGAACTGCGCGTGCAGGACTTCCAGTGGGACGACGACCCGCAAGTGGAACGCCGCGCCGAATGAGGGGCTATCAGCCCGTTGAAGAAGTATGGAACTGCCGATCCAAACCAGCGCCTCGGACGTCTGACATGGCAGTGCCGTGTCGAGCGGGTGGATCGGGAGGGACAGCCTCTTGGAGCGAGCGATGGCCATGGGCGCGTCGGCGGCGGATGAAGGCGCCGGAGACCGCCCGATGTCCCTGACCGACGAAGAGGCCATGCTGCGCGTGCAGCGAGACGGCGATCGCCGCGCGTTCGGTCTCATCATGCGGCGCTGGGATGGGCCTGTCTTCCGGCTCTGCGCACGCTGGCGGCGTTGACGGAACAGGAGTTCCAGCGCACCCGGGTGCAGTTGACCGCCGTGGTCCGGACTGTGTCCATGGATCAAGGAGAGAACGTAAGGATGATACGGCCGATGACGTGGGTGGGGCTGGCGTTGGCGGCCCTGATGATGTCTCTGTGCGGGGCGGTCGCAGCGGCGGGCACAGGGGCCCGCAGCGAGGTGATGTCGCAGGTCATAGACGCTGAGGAGGAGACGGGCCTCCGGATGATGCAGGAGGCAATGGGGATGGAACAGGAGGCCCGGATGCGGGCAGGCATGGGACTCCGAAGGGGAGCGGCGAGGACCGGCGGGCTGAGGGCCGACGAACAGAAGGCACTTGCCGAACTGCGCGAGCTGGCCGGCTGCACCACCGATCGGGCTCCGCGCGTGATCCTCGTGCCCGCCGGTGAGATGGACGACGAACGCACTGCCGCACTGCTGGACGACCTGATTATCATGTCGCGAGTGCTCGACAAGACGCTGGCGCAGGCGTTCGGCAAGGAGCACGTGGCGCAACCGGAGCCGGCGGTGCCCGCTACGCCGATGTTCGCGTCGGCCTTCGCCCCACAGGACAGACAACCGAGGGCGCTGTACCTGGACGGCTATGGCGCCGTCTTCATGCTGAGCGTCCGTTTCCCACTGATCGGTCCCCCGCCGGCCGGAACAGAGGGACCCGAGGAGGAGCCGGCCTCCCTGTGGGAGCAGACGCAGCGGGAGCTGACGGCACCGCCCGAGCCCAGAGTAGTCTACGCCGTGCCGCAGGAGCCGCCCTTCCGCCCCGAGTCGGTCGAGAAGCTGAAGAACGCACTCCTGACGGCGCTCGAAGAAGCGAAGAACATGCGCAGCATCGGTGCGGAGGAAGCCCTGTCGGTCATCGTTTTCGGCACCCAGCCGTCCTACCCATGGTTTGGAGTGGACCCGGGCGTGCTGACGCTGCACGCGCGCAAGGCGGACGTCGACGCGCTGGCGGCCGGCACGCTGCCGGCGGAGGAGTTCGTCAAGAAGGTCACCATCATCGTGCGGTAGCGGAGCCGCAGAGGCGGTCAGGGCATCTCGGCGATGGCGTCCCCGATCGACTCCAGGCAGTGCGCGAGGATCGGGCCGGCGCCTTCGCCGCCGTGGACGCTCGTCCCCTCGCTGACGATGGCGAAGGCCACCTTCGGGTCGTCGTGCGGCAGGTAGCCCGCGAACCAGGCGTGGTTCGGCCGCCCCTGGCCCATCTCGGCGGTGCCCGTCTTGCCGGCAACGCCGTAGTGCTCCAGCCCCATCCCGTCGGCCGTGCCGCCGGGCAGAGTGACGAGCCGCATGCCCTCGCGCACGGTGTCCAGGGTGCCCGGCTTCAGGGGGATGCGCACGGAGGCGGGTCTGTCGGGGGGGATCCGCTCCCCGGCGGCCGTCCGGAAATGGTCGATGAAGTGCGGGGTGTGCAGCGTGCCGCCGTTGGCGACGGCCGCCATCATCCCGGCCACCTGCAGCGGCGTGCAGCGCATCTCGCCCTGGCCGATGGACAGGTTGATGACGCCGAAGGTGTGCCGGGGCACGGGCACCTGGCTGTGCCGGGCCTCGAAGGGCAGGTCCACGCCGGTGGGGCGCCCCAGGCCGAAGGCCGTCGCCCATCGTGCCATCGCGTCCCCGCCGGCCCTGAGTCCGACATGATAGAAGTAGATGTTGCACGACTTCTGGATGGCGGGCAGGAGCGCAATGGAACGGTGGTAGCCGGTGCACGTGAACGGCCGGGATTGTGCGCCGGCGCGGAAGACCTCTCTCTGGCGGCAGTCGAACGTGGTCGCGGGCGTGATGGCGCCCTCCTCCAGGGCGGCGATGGCGGCGATGATCTTGAAGACCGAGCCGGTCGGCAGGGCCCCCTGGGTCGGGCGGAAGACGAGCGGGTGAAGCGGGTGGGCCAGCAGCTCCGGGTAGCGGGTCCTGTAGTCGGCCAGGTCGTAGGCCGGCCAGGTGGCGGCGGCCAGGACGGCGCCCGAACTCACGTCCATCAGGACGAACGCCCCGGCCGAGAAGTCCAGTTGCGGGTTCAGCTCCCGGTCGGCGGCCCAGGCCAGCGCGTTGTTGGCCGCCTCCTGGAAGTCCTCCCGCAGCGTCAGGCAGACGTCCTGCCCTGGCTCCGGCGCGACCTCCTCGGATTCCCTCTCATAGGACAGGTATTTGAACACCAGCCGGTTCAGGACGTGGCCGCGGGTCCCCCGCAGCCGGTCCTCCGCCGCCCGCTCGATGCCGAAGTCGCCGACGTGGTCGTCCATCCGGTAGAGCTTCCCGATCCCGGCGAACGTCTGGCCGGCCCGCCAGGTGCGGCCGTCCTCGAGCAGGCTCGCCCACATCTCGGGCGAGAGGGCCCGCATCGGCCCGATCACGTGCGCGGCCAGCCCGCTGTTCGTGTGCCGGCGCGTGGTCCGCTCCAGCACCTTGACCGCCGGCTCCACGGCACGGTTCACGCGCACGACGGGCAGGCGCTCCGGCTCTGTGCGGAAGACGATGGCCGCCTCCGCCTTCAGGTCCTCGCAGACGACGTGCCACTGGTAGCGTTCGCTGATGCGGATGTCCGCCTTGCCCTCGCGCTCCATCTGGCGGCGCCGGACGCTCGCCTCCATCTGCTCGACCTTGCGCACGATGTCGTCGGCCCGCGCCGTCAGGTCCTCGATCGTCGAGTCGGTCAGCGCGGCCACGATCGGCCGCCAGTCGGCGGGTCGGCCGGCCGACGGCGCCCCGGCCCGGAGTGCGCGCTGCGACTCGCCCGCCAGGCGGCGGCGCACGTAGTCCTGCGCCGAACCCGGGGACTCGGCCCGGGCCTCCAGCCAGAGCCGGCGGCAGTCCTCGGCGCCCGGCGGCGGCAGGCCGGCAACGGCGGCATATTCGTCCAGAAGCCCCCGCACATCCTCCAGCGCCCAGGGCTCGCGGCACGCGGGCACGAGCTGGCTGTAGTGAACGGCCACGTCGAAGGACGGGGCCTGGTAGGCCAGGGGCGTGCCCCAGTAGCCGTAGATGCCCCCCCGCAGGGTCTCGATGGAGCGGTTCCCGCCGGCCTGCGTGTACCGGTCGAGCACGAAGAGGTCATGCGAGCCGATCTGGACCTGCGCCAGGCGCGCGAGCAGGACGCACCACGCCAGCGTCAGGACGGCCAGCATCACCCTCACACGTCGGCGGAACACCGGTTCGCCACCTCTCCGCTGCCGGCAGGCGCACGGGGACGGAACCGCGCATGCTCAAACCTTCTTCGGCAACATCCGGTGCGGCTCCTGGTAGGAGTGCAGTCCGTGCACGCCACCCTCGAACCGCGCCGAGGCACTGCGCTCCTCGAACCGCACGACGCCGGCCGCCAGGGCGTCGTGGACCTCGGCCAGCGATGAAAGCCCGACATCCTGGATCGCGTGTCGCAGGCCCTGGAGCAGGTAGAGGCCGTATTCGACGACCGACCCCTTGTCGACCACCGTGCCGCTGACCCCCTGGGCCACCCGGACGGCCTCGTCGCGCTCCATGTAGCGCCGGGCGCCCCGGGCCGCCATCGCCTCGGGCGACCCCATCCCGCGGTAGCGCTTCACCTTCACGCCGCCTTCGTAGAAGTACTCCCCGGGCGCCTCCTCGGTACCCGCCAGCAGGGAGCCCATCATCACCGTAGACGCCCCGATCGAGAGCGCCTTGAACACGTGACCGATGGAGGATATCCCACCGTCCGCGATGACCGGCACGCCGCGCTCGCGCGCCGCGCGCGCACAGAAGTAGACCGCGCTCGCCTGGGGACGGCCGACCGCCAGCGTCTCCTGCGTGATGCAGATGGAGCCCGACCCCATGCCGACCCGCAGCCCGTCCGCGCCGGCCTCGATCAGCCCCTCGCACTGGGCGGCCGTCACCACGTTGCCCGCGATGACCTGCAGGGACGGCCAGCGGCCCTTGGCCCAGCGGATCATCTCGACCTGGTAGACCGAGTGGCCCTGCGAGCTGTCCAGGACGACCACGTCGACGCCGGCCTCCACCAGAGCTTCGAGGCGGTCGTGGTCCTCATCGCGCGTCCCCACCGCGGCGCCGGCCAGGAGCTGCTTGCGCGCGTCCTTGCTGGCCAGCGGGAAGTCCTGGTTCTTGCGCAGGTCTGTGCGGCTCATCAGGCTGACCAGGTGCCCGTCCTTGTCGATGATGGGGAGCTTGCCCTTCTTGCTCTGCTTCAGGATGCGGTTGCCCTGGGCCAGGGTGATGCCGCCGGGGGCCGTGACCAGATCCGTGGTCATGACCTCGCTCAGCTTCCGGGTCCTGTCCGGCTCGAAATCGATGTCGCGCGCGGACACGATCCCGACCAGCTTGCCGTGCGGGCGGCCGTCGGCCGTGATCGGGATGCCGCTGAAGCCGTAGCGCCGCTTGATCTCGTCGACGTCGGCGATCCGGTGGTCGGGCGAGAGCGCGACCGGATCGGCGATGAAGCCGTTCTCGAACCGCTTGGTCTTGCGGATCTCCTCGGTCTGCTCTTCGATGGTGTTGTTGTAGTGGACGATGCCGATGCCGCCGAGCAGCGCCATGCGGATGGCCATGCTGCTCTCGGTGACGGTATCCATCGGCGAACTGACCAGCGGGCTCTTCAGGCCGATGTCGCGGGTGAGTCTGGTGTCGAATGTGATCTCGCCCAGACCCGTTCGGATGTAACCAGGCAGGACGATGAAGTCGTCGTATGTCAGACCACCGCCGGCGAACAGCCCGGCGGCGTCCACCCCGTTCCCTCGGTTCATACACGCGCTCCGACACAGGAATCGGCGTGGCGAGGTATGCAAGCGGCCGGACTCGCCGCCCCGGCCACCGAGGAACGGCCCCCGGTGGTCCGATTCTACAGGCGGCCCCCGGGCCGAGTCAACAGCGAAGACGGCCCGTCCCTTCGTTCACACGGAGCCCATCGGCACCGGGGCCGTCGCCTCCGGTTCGTCGTCACCGGAGACCGCCGCGACGGCGTCGGCGTCGAACGCGCTCATCAGCCCCTCGCGTTCTGCCGACCCGTATGGCCCCACGCAGACCAGGTCGCTCCGGTCCGGCGTGCACACGTCCCGCAGGACGGCCCTCAGGTCCCCCAGAGTCAGGGCCTCGTTTCTGCCCACGTGGTCGGCGGGGGTCACAACGCCGTCGGCGCCCAGAAGCAGCTCCTGCCGCCCGAACCAGTCCGCCAGGTGCGTGGGCTGGTCGCAGAGCATGTCCATGCCGCAGCGCAGGCTCTCCTTGTAGCGGTCCAGCTCCTCGGCGGTGAAGCCGTCGCGCAATGTCTCGTGGAGTACCTCCAGGCCGGCCTCGAACGCGGCCGTCAGGTTCTCGACCCCCACGCTGAGGAACATCTCGAAGGCGCCCGTGTCCGAGTAGCTCTGCACGTGCGAGTCGATCTGGTAGACCAGGCCCAGTTCCTCGCGCACGCGCATGAACAGGCGGGAACTGAGCCCGCCGCCCAGCAGGTAGGAGGCCGCACGCAGGGCGTCGAACCGTTCGTCCCGCAGCCCGCAGGCGCGGTGACTCAGCAGCAGTTCGGCCACCGGCAGGGCCTCGGTCGGACGGCAGAAGGCCCGGGCCCGCGCCGTCGGGCGCGCCGCCACCGGCAGCGGCTCCGGCGGGGTCTCGGCCGCCGGCGCCAGGGCCCCCATCCGCTCGGCCAGCTCGTCCAGGACCTCGTCGAAGTGCAGCCCCCCGGCCAGGCACACCACCATGTTGCCCGGCACGAAGAACCGGCGGTAGTGCGCCTCGATGAGCGCCCGATCGAAGCGCGACATGATCGCGGGCGATCCGCGGGTGCCCGACTCGCTGGCCCGGCCGTGGAACAGCAGGCAGTGGGCAATCTCCTCCGGGCTGATGTTGCGCCCCGCCCGGTCGCGATGCTGCGAGACCTCCTGGGCAATGATCAGCTTCTCGCGCTCCAGCTCGCCCGGATCGAACAGGGGCCGCAACAGCACGTCGCCGGCGATCTCCAGCACGCGGCGCCAGTGCTTGCGGTGCACCGCGAAGACGAACCGCATGTGCTCCTCATAGGTGGCGGCATCCACCACGCCGCCGACGTCCTCGATCCCGCGCAGGATGGTCGCCGAGTCCGGAAAGCGCTCCGAGCCCTGCAGCACCATGTGCTCCAGGAAGTGGCTCAGGCCCGCGCGCTCCGGAGGCTCGAACCGCGGGCCCACGCGCACATACACCGAGCACACGAACGAGTGCAGCGACGGGTTCTCCACCCCCAGCACGCGCAGCCCGTTCGGCAGCACCGACCGCCGCAGCTCCCCCTGTGCCATGCGCACTCCCCCCCCTGAGCAGACCACGACGGACCGGCCCGGCGAGCCGAACGCCGGAAGGCAGGAACGCGGCATCCCGTGCGCCGCATCCAGCGATGGTATAGAATGAACCGCCGCGGCGTCAAGCAACCCCGGCCAACCGTTGCCCTGCGCAAAGACCGAATAGAGGCCCCCCGTGGACCAACCCATGCCGCGCGCCCGGGTCCTGACCCCGCCGGGACAGGGCGGCATCGCCGTGGTCGTCGTCAGCGGCCCGGGGGCCCCCGCACTGCTGGACCGCGTCTTCGCAGGCACGCACCGCCCGGCAGGCCGCCTGGCCCTCGGCCGCATCGCCCACGGGACGATCCGCCGCAACGGCGCCGTGCTGGACGAGGTCATCGTGGCCCGGGTGGACACCGCCGGCGAACCCCGTTTCGAGGTCAACTGCCACGGCGGCATGGCGGCCGTCAACGCGGTCCTCGACTGCCTGCGGGGCGCGGGCGCGCGCGTCGTCGAGGACGGCCCTGCTGCGGCGGACCGCCCGCCCGCCCCCCCCCTGTCGGACCGGGCCATCCGGGCCGCCGCCCTGAAGGCGCTGCCCCGCGTCCCGACGCGCCTGGGCGCCGTGATGCTCCTCCACCAGGCCGACGGAGCGCTCCGGCGGGCCGTGGAGACGGCGCTGCAGGCACTGGACCGGGGCGACGCCGCGCCCCTGTGCGCCCTGCGGAACACGCGGGAGCTGGGCATCGCGCTGCTCCATCCGCCCCGTGTGGCGCTGTTGGGCCCCCCGAACGTGGGCAAGTCCACACTGCTGAACGCCCTGCTGGAGCGGGAGCGCGTGATCGTGCACGAGGAGCCCGGCACGACGCGCGACACCGTGACCGAGCGCGTGAGCCTGCAGGGCGTGCCGTTCGACCTGACGGACGCGGCCGGGATACGGGCCGCCGGCGACGAGGTGGAACGCGGGGCGGTGCGTCGGGCCCTGAGCCTTGCACGGCACTGCGAGGTCGCGCTGGTTCTGTTCGACGTGCGCGAGGGAACCTGGCCGGACGCAGCCGCCGTGCCGGCGTTCGCCCCGGGCACGCGCGTGCTGTTCGTCGGCAACAAGGCCGACCTCCTGACCGGCCCCGCCCCGCCGCTGCGCCTGCGCACGTGCGGGCCGACGTGCGAGCCCGTCCGCATCTCCGCCCGGACACGCGCGAACCTGGTCGCTTTGGAGGACGCGCTGCTGGCGCCCTATCGCCCGCTGATCGATCCGTGTCGGCGCGGGGCGGCCGTGGTCTTCTTCCCGGAGGCGGCCGAGGCCCTGGACGCGGCGCACCGTGCGCACGCCGACGGCGGGCCGGCGGCCGCCGCACGCGCGCTTCGCCGAAGCGGCGCCTGACCTCCGCCCGGCCGCCGAGGGCGGCCGCTGCACACCCGGTCGACGCCGGGCTACAGCCCCACGCCGACCAGGATCAGGTTCAGCAGCCCGCCGGTCGCGAACGCCGCCACAACCATGATCGCCGCCGCCTTGACCATGTCCCGCACGCCCAGTTCCCGCAGCAGCACGACGAACGTGGCCACGCACGGGAAGTACGCCGTGAGCACGACGCCGGCCACGATGAGCTGCCGGAGCGAGAGGTTCAGCGGGGCCAGCATGCCGACGGCGACGTCCTTGCGCATGAAGCCGATCAGCAGCGCTCCGGCCGCCTCGGCCGGCAACCCCAGCCAGTGCTCGACGACCGGGCTCAGCACCACCCCCGCCCAGTGAATGATGCCCAAGACGTAGAGCAGGTTCACGACCAGCACGCCGAGCAGCACGTACGGCACGGCCTCCCGCAGGAACCCGCGCATGCGCATCAGCAGCTTCTTGGCCAGCGCGCCCCAGTAGGGGAACCGGTAGGGCGGGATGTCCAGCAGAATCTCGGGCGTCAACCCCTTGACGAACCGCTTCATCGTGGTGCCCAGGACGACCCAGAGCACGAAGAGCGACCCCAGCACGGGGGCGAACGCCAGGACGCCATGCCGGCCGATCAGCCCGGCCAGCATCGCCAGTTGAGCCATGCACGGCACGCAGACGCTCAGCAGCGTGGCGGCGATGAACCGCTCCTTGCGCGTCTCCAGCACGCGCAGGGCCAGCGCCCCCGGCACGTTGCAGCCCAGGCCCATCAGCATCGGGACCACCGTCAGCCCGTGCAGGCCGAGCCGGTGCATGACGTTGTCGACCAGAACGCCCAGGCGTGGCAGATAGCCGCTGTCCTCCAGGATGCCCAGCACGAAGTAGAAGGCGAAGACGTACGGCAGAACCGCCGCCAGGGGGATGTAGAAGCCCGTGGTCAGAAGGCCGAAGGACTCTCCGAACTCGATCCGGCCTTCGACAAGCTCCCCGATCAGCAGCGTGTGGAGGATGCCCTCGGCCCCCAGAAGGCCGGAGATCCAGACCACAACGGGCCGCCACAGGCGCTCGAACAGGGGGTCCATGACGTGGCCGATCAGCCCTTCGCCCACCAGGCGCACCACATCGAACGAGACCGCCAGCACCACGACCGCGATCAGCGGCCCGAGCACGGGATGCACGGTAGCGTGGCTCAGCTCCTGCCCGACGGTCGGATGCTGGTGCTCGATCCGCTGGACCTGTTCGACGATCTCTCCGACCAGCGTCCAGCGGTCCGCGTCGTCGAACTCGAGACTGCCCGCCCGTGCATCGGCGAGGCTCCGCTGCAGGTCCTTCATCCCCACGCCGCTGATGGCGCAGGTGGTCACGACGGGGACGCCGAGCCGCTCCGACAACGCATCCGTGTCGATCCGCACGCCGTGCTCGAGCGCCTCGTCCCACATGTTCAGCGCCACGACCATCGGCAGGCGGCGCTTCAGCAGTTGAAGCGTCAGGTTGAGGTTCCGCTCCAGGTTCGTCGCGTCCACGACGTTGATGATCACGTCGCCTTTGTCGAGCATCTCGACGGCGACTTCCTCGGCACGGCTGTCCGGCTGCAGGGAGTAGGTCCCGGGCACGTCGATCACGCGGCAGGCCCGGCCGTCGCAGCGCATGTGGCCCTCGGTGAACGACACCGTGGTGCCCGGGTAGTTCGACGCGATGACGTGGGCCCCGGTCAGGCGCGAGAAGACGGCGCTCTTACCCACGTTCGGGTTGCCCATCAGGAGCACGCGCATCTGGCGCTCGCCCCCGCCCGACTTGCCCGAGCCCGCCATGGTCAGCCCCCCGCGTCGACCTGAATCCGGCGGGCGATGCCCCGCCCCATCGCAAGCTGCCGGCCGTTCACCAGAACCGTGATCGGCCCTGCCATGAACTGGGTGCTGACCTTGCGCACCTGCTTGCCCGGCCGGACGCCCATGGCTTCCAGTCGGTTCACCATGCCCCGCCCCCCCCCCAGCGCCACGACGACGGCATTGCGGCCGGGGGGGAGCTGCTCCAGGTTCGTCACCATCTGTCACCTGCTGTCTTTCGTCTTGCCGCCGGCTCGGCAGGCTCGGCAGAGCCCGCGGATGCCCATGCGGTGGTCGATCGGCTCGAAACCGTAACGGCGGCAGATCCGCGCCTGAAGCGACTCCAACTCGTCGTCGCAGAACTCGATGACGCGTCTGCATTCCACACACAGCATGTGGTCGTGATGCGAGCGACCGCGCAGCGTCTCGTAGCACTCCCGGTCATCCCAGCGGGGCGTCTGCCGGATCAGGCCGCAGTCGACCAGCAGCCCCAGCGTCCGGTAGACGGTCGCCAGGGACACCGCCCGGCCGGCCGCCCGCAGACCCTCGTGCAGTCGCTCGGCGTCGAAATGCCCGCCCCTCGCCAGCGCCTCGAAGAGCACGTGCTGCCTCTGCGCGGTGAACCGCAGCCCGCGCACCGACAGGCAGGCGCGAAACGCCTCCACAGCCTCGGCGCGCTCCCGACTCCCTTTCGCCTTGTTGACACTCATTCTCAACAGAAATGTACACCCCCCCCGAGGTCCGCGTCAAGTTCCTGCCCGGGAACCCCGCGGTTTTCCCGGGACACATCCGGCAACCTGTGGTATCATGTGCGCCGTTTGCGGCAGGACCAGGAGGGGGGGGACACAGAGGCTCAGCGACACAGGAGCGGAGCGTGGGCGAAGGCGAGATGACGAAGGAGGAGCTTGCGCGCGAGGTCGAACGGCTTCGCGCCCGTCTGGCGGCGTTGAGTGCGGGCGGCGGCGGCGGCAGCGAAGTCGCCTATCACGACGCCTTGACGGGCCTCTACAACCGCAATGCGTTCTTCACCCTCACACTGCAGCAGTTCCGGCTGGCCAGCCGCAAACGCCGATCCATGGTGCTGCTGTTGTGCAAGGTAGTGGGCCTGGAAGCCACCAACGAAACCCGCGGCCGCGACGCCGGCGATGAGATGCTCAGACGGGCCGGCGCACTGCTCAAACAGATCTACCGCCAGGCGGACATCGTGGCGAGGGTCGGCCCGGACGAGTTCGCCGTTCTGGCAATCGAAGCCACGGCCGCCCATCAGGAACTGCTCGCCAACCGCCTGCACCAGCACCTCGCCCAGCTCACCCTGACCGCCGACGAGTTGCCCATGCGCGTCGGCGTCACGCGCTGGGATCCCGCCGAGCCCTGCACCGTCAAGGAGTTGATGGAGCGGGCCCGGGAGAACACGCTGGTCGATCGGGCCGTCTGAACATCGGGCAACGCGGCCGTGCGCGGTCCGTGTTCGTCCTTGCCGCCCCGGACGCCTCACCCCAGCATGCGAACATACTGGCAGAAGAACCGGAAGATGAACACGATGATGATCGCCGCCACGACGCTCCACACAGCCCACCCCGCCGCCACCGCAAGGGCGTGCATCGTGCGTTCGGCCCGCTCCGCGTAGTGCGACGCCAGCCAGGCGAACCGCTCGGAGAGCTTGCCGGACTCCTCCGCCACGGCCGTGATCTGCAGGTAGTCCTCCGGGAACAGGCCGGTCGCCCGCAGGGCCGAGGTCAGGCTGCCGGAGTCCTCGATGGCACGCTTCGTGCGCCCGCTCCGGGCGGCGAATGCGGCATTGCCCGTGCCCTCCAGAGCCCTCCTGAGCGCCTCCACGACCGGGAAGGCCGCCTCGTAGAGCAACAGGAACACGAAGCTGAAGCGCGCCAGCGCCACGGCTCGCGCGGCGCGCCCGACGACGGGCACGTGCAGGACGACCTCATGGACGAGCCGCAGCCCGCCCAGGGCGCCGGCCGCCAGCCGGTAGGCCAGCACCAGCACCGGCGGCAGCCCGTAGCCGACGAGCAGCCACCAGCCCGCCCGGCTCGGCCGATCCGCCAGCATCGCCAGGATGTGCGTGGCCAGGCCGATGACCGCCACGGCGACCACATACTGGACGACCGGCAGGGTGATCTGCGCGCGGAAGCGCGACCAGAGCCGCTGCCGGAACTCGTAGTACCGAGCCAGCTCACCCGCCGTGCGTTCCAGCGTTCCGCTCCGCTCGCCAGCATCCAGAAGGCCGACGAAGAGCGGCGGGAAGCGGCGCTGCTCCCCCAGGGCCTCCGCCAGCGTGGCGCCCTGGTCGATGCGGCCCCGGGCCAGCGTCAACGCGTGCCGCACGCCCGCCGTCGGCGCCTGGCGGGTCATCACGTCCAGCACGCGGCCGATCGGCACCCCCGCATCCAGCATCGTGTGGAGCGTCTGCGCCATCCAGATCAGTTGCGTTCGCGAAGGGCCGGGCATCCCGCACCTCCCGGGGTTCGGACCTCCCCGGCGGCCTCGCCGTGGAGCGTCAGCACCGTCGCTCCGATCACGCGCACCCGGCAGAGGCAACCGGCCAGGCTTCGCGGCCCGGCGAAGACGACGATGTCGTTCTCGCCGGTGCGGCCGCACAGTCTCGCAGGGTCGGCCTTGCTCGGGCCTTCGACCATCACCTGCAGGGTCTGCCCCACCAGGGCGCTGCGCCGCCGGCGGTCCACTTCCTCCTGTGCGGCCAGCAGGGCCTGGTTGCGGGCGCGCTTCACCTCATCCGGCACGTCGTCCGGCCAGCGCGCCGCACGCGTGCCCGGCCGGGGGGAGTACTTGAAGACGAAGCTCTGCTGGAAGCGCACACGCCGGACCAGCTCCAGCGTGTCGCGGAAGTCCGCCTCGGTCTCGCCCGGGAAGCCGACCATGAAGTCGCTGGCCAGCGCGACCTCGGGCATGAGTTCGCGCGCGCGGTCCGTCATGCGCAGGTAGTCCGAGCCGGTATAGCCCCGCCCCATGCGGGCCAGGACGGCGTCCGCCCCGCTCTGGGCAGGCACGTGCAGGTGCCGGCACACCTTGTCCAGCCGGGCCACGGCGCGCAGCAGATCCTCGGACGTATCGCGGGGGTGGCTCGTGATGAAGCGGATGCGGACGAGCCCGGGCACCTCGTTGACCCGTTCCAGCAGGTCGGCCAGCGTCACGGGCTCCCCCGGGAGCCCGCGGCCGTAGCCGCTCACGTTCTGCCCCAACAGGGTCACCTCGCGCACGCCGTCGGCGGCCAGGGCCTCGCACTCGCGCACCACGTCGTCCGGCGGCCGGCTCACCTCGCGCCCGCGCACATACGGCACAATGCAGTACGAGCAGAAGTTGTCGCAGCCGCGCATGACGCTCACGTGGGCCTGCCAGGGCGTCTCACGCACGGCCGGGGCGCGGCGGAATCGCACGGGCGCGTCCGTGGCCGTGTCGACGATCGTGCCCTCCCCCGCCAGAAGACGCCGCAGGTATTCCGGCACGCGCAGGAAGGCCCGCGTCCCACAGACGAGGCGCACGTGCCCGAACTGGCGCGTCAATTGCCCCCCCAGCCGCTGCGCCATGCAGCCGATGACGCCGAGCACGAACTCCGGCTCCCGCCCGGCCCGGCGGCGCCAGGCGCCCAGGTGTGACAGGACGCGGTTCTCCGCGTGGGCCCGCACGCTGCAGGTGTTGTAGAGCACGATCCGGGCGCGGTCCGGGTCCTCGGTCAGCGCGAAGCCGGCGCGCAGAAGCTCCCCGCGCAGGAGCTGGCTGTCCAGCTTGTTCATCTGGCAGCCGAACGTGACGATGCAGACATCGGCCGGAGGATCGATCATCGAGACACCCCACCGGAGCGCCGGACGAAGCGGCGCCGCAAGGGACTACACGGCGGCGTCGGCCAGAAGCCTGGCCACCAGGCGTTCGACGCTCTGGCGCCCGCGGCGTTCGTCCATGGCCCGGCGCCCTTCGACGTTCAGCAGCAGCTCGGCCGTCTGGCCCTTCTGACGCAGGTTGAACCACCAGTCGGCCTGGCGCACGGTCACCCCGTCGATCAGTTCCCGCTCGGCGCCCTGATACTCCTGCTTCACCCGGTCCAGCACGCCCTGGGCCACCTCGGGCGACGGCGTCGAGAGGGTCAGCTCCCCGCTGCGGACGAACTGCGTCAGGTCGGCGGTCAGGTCGGAGACCGGCCGCCGCTCGCGCGAGACGTAGGCGGAGAACAGAAGTAGTGCGAGCACCGGCGAGGAGAACTGGAAGAAATCCCGGAAGAAATGGAGCCCGCCCAGGTCGACCCCGTAGATCGAGTTGTTCCGGCGGAAGTGCTGCCCGAGGGGCTGCCGGCCGACCGGTGCCGCCAGTGCCTTGCCGCCCTCGCGCTCGATGCGCGCCCGCAGAGACGCCGTCGCCCGCAGGTCGCAGGTGATCGACGAGCCGGGAGCGCGGGCCAGCAGTTCGGACGCGATGAGGCCGGCGGCCGCATCGTCCGGCAGGACGCGGCCCCGCTCGTCGAAGAAGGCGATGCGCTCGCCGTCGAAATCGAACGCCGCCCCGAAATCGGCCCTGGCCTTCTGCATCTCCGCGCGGACCGACGCCGCAAGGGCGTTGCACGGGAAGAGGCGACCCAGGAACGGATTGTGCGGGTCCTCGTCGAAGTGACACGGCGCCATCTCGATCGGCAGGCCGGACAGAACCGGCTCAAGCACCCGCCCGGCAGTGCCGTAGCCGCCGTCGATCACGACCTTCAGAGGCGCAAGCTTCGGCACGAACTTGCGCACGTAGGCCACGTAGTCCAGCATCGGGTTGGCATTGCGGCGGCTGCCGGGGAGCCGGCTGCAGCCCGTGCGCAGCCGCCGGGCGATCAGTCCCACCTTCTCCAGCCCCGTGCCCATCGCCACGGGCGTCCGGTTGCCGCGCCAGATCCGCACGCCGTTGACCGTGTCCGCGTAGTTGCCGCCCCCGATGAACGCCCCGCCCGTCTGGCCGTCCGTGCCCAGGACGAACGCGATCAACTCGGGCGGCACGGCACCGATGTTCAGGGTGTCCATGCCCCCGCGGTTGACGCCCTCGCAGAAGATGCGTGCGAACGCCCGCGAACTCTCGCGCAGGTCCGAAGCGACCACGAGCCCGGCCCCCGAGGGCTGCTCGGCACGGAGGAACTGGGCCGCGCCCAGGCCCACCTTGCGCACGACGTACTCGTTCATCTCGTCCGGCACGCGGCCCAGCACGCTGCCGCCGCGGAAGACGGACGCCTTCACCTTCGGGTCGCTGGCCATGGAGCCGATCAGCTCGGACGAGCGCTCCGGGCACAGGAGGCACTTCGGATACTGGTTGCGCTGTCGTGTCCGACAGATGGCCAGCGAGATCGAGTACCGCTCGCCGGGACACGTTCTCTGGTCTTCAGGGCGCCTCGCACTCATAGCCGACCTCTGTCTGTGGGCCCGAATCGCCCGATCCGGCGTTCCGCCGCAGCCGTCGCCGCGGCGGCCGCCGCAGCCGCGCACCCGCATAGGATATGGCAACGGCGAGCGGCCCGTCAACAGGGACGCCCCCCCCGGCTCGCCCCCCGTGTGCACGGCGGACGGACCGGAGAGTCGCGAGCGACTGGAACCCCGGCGCCGGGGCTGCCAGGACATGACGGGGCATTCATGGCTGCGGCAACAACCGGACATTTCTATCTGCCGTGTATAGCGGACATTTCTATCTGCGGTTCACGCCGGAGGAGAAGCACCTTGACTTTTCGCCCCGCTCACCGCAGACTGGAAGAGGAACGGACACGCATCCCTTCACCCCGGATCGGCCGCGGGCGTGCCAGGAACCAGGCCGCCCTCCGGTGCGAAGGCACGGCGGGCCGCTCTGCACACAGGATGTCGGTCGCGCGCCGCAGTCGGGGGCCCGGGCGGGCGCTGAGGCGGCCGAACGTACCACCCCGGCGGCCGCATGCTGGGAGCGGGGCTGAACGGACCCCGAATGCGGGCCGAATCGTGGAGGCGGAAGGTGAAGGTGCTCATTGCCGAGAAGGACCCGGCAACCCACCGGATGCTGGAGGAGACGCTCCGGAACGGGGGCTACGAGACGATCAGCGCGTACTCCGCCCGAGAGGCGGAGGAGATCCTGCTGAGCGCGCGCGCCCGCCTGGCGGTCTGCGACTGGAGACTCCCGGACATGAGCGGCCCCGAACTCTGCCGGCGCGTGCGCCGGGCCCAGAGCGGCCGGTTCGCCTACTTCATCATCCTCAACACCGCCGACCGCAAGGAGCACGTGGTCGAAGGCCTCCGCGCCGGCGCCGACGATTACCTCGTCAAGCCGTTCGATCCGCAGGAGCTGGAGGTCCGCGTGCGCGCCGGCCAGCGCATCATCGAACTCCAGCAGGAACTGCTGGAGACCCAGGGCCGACTCCTGCGGGCGGCCACCCGCGACGGCCTCACCGACCTGCACAACCACCAGGCGATCCTCGACGTTCTCGAGCGCGAATTCGCCCGCCACGTGCGCCAGAGCCTGCCGCTCTCGGTCATCATGGCCGATCTGGACCACTTCAAGCACGTCAACGACACCTGGGGGCATCCGGCCGGCGACGCCGTGCTGGCAGCCGCCGCCGCCATCATGCTCACCAGCGTGCGCAGCTACGACAGCGTCGGACGCTACGGAGGCGACGAGTTCCTCGTCATCCTCCCCGGCTGCGACGGCGACGTCGCCCAGGAAGTCGCCGAACGCGCCTGCCGGGCGGTCGCCGGCACACCGGCGCGAACCGGCCTCGGCACCATCGACATCACGCTCAGCGTGGGGACCGCCTCCACGACCGACTTCCCCGAGGCCAACGCCCAGGCCCTGGTGCAGCACGCTGACGAGGCCCTCTACCGGGCCAAGCAGGAAGGGCGCAACCGGATGGTCCGGAGCGTACCGACCTCCGCCTGACCGCCCGGTTACAGCCGCGTCCGTACCGGCTATAATGCGGCGGCGTGTACGCACCGACCCCATCGACCACAGGGGAGCGAGGAACGATGAAACTGGGACTTGTCACGTACCAGCTTGCCCGGGACTGGGACCTGGACCGACTTCTGGACACGTGCGCCGCACACGGCTTCCTGGGCGTGGAGCTGCGAACCACACACGCCCACGGCGTGGAGACCACGTTGAGCCCCGAGGCCCGCCGCCGGGTGCGAAACCGATTTGAGCAGAGCCCCGTCGAACTCGTCGAGATGGGCAGCCTCTTCGAATACCACATGGCGGACCGGGACGAGGTGCGCCGGCACGTGCAGGGGACGAAGGAGTACGTGCGCCTGGCCGCCGACGTCGGCGCGCCCGGAGTCAAGGTGCGCCCCAACTCCCTGGTCGACGGCGTGCCGGAAGACGAAACGCTGCGGCAGATCGGCGGCTGCCTGGCCGAGGTCGCCGAGGACGCCGCCTCCGTCGGCGTGGAGATCCGCGTGGAGATGCACGGCCCCGGCACCAGCGATCCGAACCGCATGAAGCGGATCCTCGACTACGCCGACCACCCGAACGCCTGCGTCTGCTGGAACTCCAACCACGATTCCAGCGAGGTCGTCGACGGATCCATACGCCGGTCCTTCGACCTCCTGGCCGACCGCATCCGCGTGGCCCACATCCACGATCTCTGCTCCGACGCCTACCCCTGGCTGGAGCTGTTCCGTCTGCTGCGCGAACGCCGCTACGACGGCTACTGCCTGGCCGAGATCCCCGCCTCGGACCAGCCCGAACGCATCATGGACTACTACCGGACCGTCTGGGACGCCTTCCAGCGCCTGCTGGACCTCGAGGGAATCCCCCGGTGAACGCCGGCGCAGGCAACGCCCGGCCGCTCCTCTACGCCGTCCGGGCGCTCAGCAAGAGCTACCGGATGGGCCAGGTCACCGTGCACGCCCTCCAGGACGTCGACCTGGACATCCACGAGGGCGAACTGCTCATCCTGCTCGGCCCCAGCGGCAGCGGAAAGAGCACGCTCCTGAACATCATCGGGGGCATGGACAGCCCGACGTCCGGCACGGTCAGGCTGCACGACACGGACATCTCCAAGTTCACCGAGCGGGAGCTGACCGCCTACCGACGCGACCACGTGGGGTTCATCTTCCAGTTCTTCAACCTCATCCCCACCCTGACCGCGCGGGAGAACATCGAGCTGGCCGCCGAACTGAGCCGGCACCCCGTTCCGCCCGAGGACGCGCTGGACATGGTCGGACTGCGGGAACGGGCGGACCACTTCCCCGCCCAGCTCAGCGGCGGCGAACAGCAGCGGGTCGCCATCGCGCGGGCCGTGGTCAAACAGCCCGAGATCGTCCTGGGCGATGAACCCACCGGCGCGCTGGACTACGAGACCGGCAAGCTCGTCCTCGACGTGCTCCGCGACGTCCACCGGCGCAGCGGAAAGACGGTCATCCTCGTCACGCACAACGTGGCCATCGCCGGCATGGCCGACCGCGTCGTCCGGCTGCGCAGCGGACGCATCGCCTCCATCGAGTCCAACCCCTCCCCCGTCGCCCCGAAGGACCTGGAATGGTGAGCAGCGGGCTGCGCAAGAAGCTCCTGCGCGACATCCGCCACACGGCGGGGCAGTTCGTCGCCGTCGCCGTCGTCGTGCTCTGCGGCACGGCCGTCTTCGTCGCCATGCGCGGAGCCTACGACAGCCTCCTGCTGTCCCGGGACGACTTCTACGACCGGCATCGGTTCGCCGACTTCTACGTGCAGATCGAGAAGGCCCCCGAGACCGCCCTGCGCGGCCTGGAGGCCATCCCCGGCGTGGCCCGCGTGCGCGGCCGCATCGTCAAGGACGTCCCCCTGGACATCTCCGGAGACGATGGAACCGTCGTCGGGCGCATCATCTCCATGCCCGACCGCCGCGACGGCCTCATCAACGACATCCGCATCGCGTCCGGCTCCTACTTCCCCGGCGCCCACGAGCGGGAAGTGATCGTCAATCAGCCCTTCTGCACAGCCAACGGGCTGGAAGTGGGCGACCGCCTGCGAGCGACGATCAACGAGCGGAAGGAGACGCTGACGATCGTCGGGACCGCCTACAGCCCGGAATACGTCTATGCCATCCGCACCCCGCAGCAGTTCGCTCCGGACGACCGGAACTTCGCCATCCTGTTCGCCCGGGAGTCGTTCGTCGAAGACGCGTTCAGCATGACCGGCGCCGTCAACGAAGTCGTGGGCCTCCTGCGCCCCGGCGCCCGCCTGGAGGCCGTTCTGGACGCAGCGGAGGCCCGTCTGGACCCCTACGGCGTCTACCACAAGTACGGCCGCAAGGACCAGCTCTCCCACCAGTACCTCGAGAGCGAAATCCAGGGGCTGCGCGTCTCCGCCGTAATCGTCCCGATCATCTTCCTCTCGGTCGCGGCACTGGTCATCCATGTCCTGATGCGGCGCATGACGGAACTCCAGCGCACCCAGATCGGGCTCCTCTGCGCCCTGGGCTACTCCCGGGGCCGCGTCGCCCTGCACTACGTCTCCTATGCCCTGGCGGTCGCCGTGGGCGGGTCCGTGCCCGGCATCGTCATCGGCTGCCTGCTGGCCGGCAAGATGACGGGGATGTACAACCAGTTCTTCCGCTTCCCGTCGCTTCGGCTGGAGTTCTCGCCGACGGTCCACTTCTCGGCGCTGCTGCTGAACGCCGGCATGTGTTCGCTGGGCGCCCTGCGCTCGGCGGCCCGCATCCTGAAAATCGAGCCGGCCGTGGCCATCCGCCCCCAGGCCCCCGCAGCCGGGCGCATCGTCCGGCACGGCCCGCTCCATGCCCTCTGGGCCCGCCTGCCGCTGCTCTGGCGCATCACCGTGCGCAACACCGCCCGCGCTTGGAGCCGCTCGGCCTTCACCGCCGCCGGCGTCATGGTCTCGGTGGTCATCCTCCTGGTCGGTTCGGGCACGATGGACTGGGTCTACTTCATCATGGACCATCAGTTCGGCCTCGTGGACCGGGCGGACCTTCACGTGGACTTCGCCGTCGAACGGCCGCCGGCCGCGTTGCACGAACTGGGCTCCCTGCCCGGGTGCCTCACCGCGGAGGGCGTCTTCCAGTTCGGCGCCCAGCTGCGCAACGGCTGGCGCAAGAAGAACGTCCTCGTCATGGGCCTGCCCGCAGACAGCCGCCTCTACACGGTGCGCGACACCGCCGGCCGGCGCGTGCCCCTGCCGGAAGACGGGCTCATCGTGCCCGAACGGGTCGCCCGGGCCCTGGACGTCACCGCCGGCGGCCGCGTCTCCGTGGACCCCTACCTGCGGGACGGCGACGAACGGCCGGCGGCCGTCCGCGGCGTCTCCACCCAGTACATGGGCCTGACCGTCTACGCCCGCCGGGAGTTCCTCGAGCGATGGCTCGGACACGGCCCCGCCGTCAACGGCGCCCTGCTGGCCGCCGAGGCCGACGCCCGGGACGACCTGGCCCGTCGCGTGAGCGACCTGCCCGGGGTCCGATCCGTGACGGCCACCGGCACCATACTGGGCGGTTTCGAGGAGTCCTTTGCGGAGATGATGGACGTCACGGTCCTGATCCTGTCCTTCTTCTCCGGCGTCATCGCCTTCGCCGCCATCTACAACGCGTCCACGGTCAGCATCGCCGAACAGGAGCGCGATCTGGCCTGCATGGCCAGCCTCGGCTACGAACGTGAAGACGTTGCACAGGCGGCCACCGGGGATATAATGCCCCTGGGGCTGATCGGCATCGCCGCCGGACTGCCGCTGGGCGCCCGGCTCTGCCGCTGGATCGCCGACTTCTACGAGAGCGACCTCTACAAGCTGCCTTCGGACATCCGGGCCGCCACGTACCTGCGCGTGGTCGTCCTGGTGCTCGTGTTCCAGCTCGTTGCGCGCTGGGCATGCCGTCGCCGCGTGCGGCGCATCGACATCGTCCGCAGACTCAAGACCATGGAGTAACCGTGCGCAAGACACTCGCCCGGTTCCGGTGGCCCGCCGTCGTCCTCCTGCTGGCCCTCGCGTGGTTCGCCCTGCGCCGGCTGCAGTCCGTCGAGGTCGACGTCGCCGTCGTCGAGCGCGGCCCCGTGCGGGAGGTGGTGACCGAGGAGGCCCGCACGCAGCTCCGCACCGAACGCATCGTGACGGCCGACCTGCCCGGCACGGCCCACAGGGTGCGGCTGCGGGAGGGAGACCCGGTCGAGGCCGGCCAGGTCCTCACCACGATCGACGGGACGGAACTGGCGATCCTCCAGGAGACGCTCCGGGCGCAACTGGCCGAGGTGGAAGCGCGCCTGGCCGGAGTGGACGTGCCCCTGCCGAAGCCGTCCGAACTCGCAGCGGCCGAACAGGACGCCCTCCGGACCCTCCACGAGGCCGAGGCCCTGGAGCGCGAGGTGGAAGGCGCCGAGGCGGACCTCCGGTTCGCCACGGACGAGGACCGGCGGGCCCGGGCGCTCTTCGAGGCGGGCTCGATTCCAGACCGCGAATACGAACTCGCCCGGCGCCACCTGGCGACCATGCAGGCCGCCCGCGACTCCCTGGCCGCCCGCCTGGCCGCGGCCCGGGCCGGCGCCGAGGTCGCCCGCCTCCGCCGCCAGGTCCTTCAGGAGTCCCTCGCCGACACCGCCCACCTGCATGACGTCTACGCCGCCCAGATCGCGCAGTCCCGCAGCAACATCGCGCTGCTGGCGCACGAGCTGGGCAAGACGGACGTGCGCAGCCCCATCGCCGGCGTCCTGCTGGAGAAGCACCTGGACAGCGACCGCTTCGTCCAGCCCGGCACGCCTCTGGCCACCGTGGGCGACCCGACCAGCATCGAGATCCGCGCCGACATCCTGTCCGACGACATCCGCCGGATCAGGGAGGGCCAGCCCGTGCGGCTCCTGGGCCGGGCGGTCACCGACCCGACGGCGTCCGGCCGGGTGGCCCGGGTCTTCCCGTCCGGCTTCACGAAGATATCCTCCCTCGGCGTGCGCCAGCAGCGCGTGGCCGTCCTGATCGAGTTCGACAACTCCACACTCGGGCTCAAGCCGGGGTCGGAGCTGGACGTCCGGATCGTCGTCGACACGTGCCAGGACGCCGTGACCGTGCCGGCCGACTGCGTGTTCTCGGCCGCCGAGGGCATGGCCGTCTTCGCCGTCGAGGCCGGCCGGGCCCGCCTGCGCCCCGTCGCCCTGGGCCTGAAGGGCCAGGAGACCTACCAGGTCACCGACGGCCTCTCGCCGGGCGAACGGGTCATCCGAAGGCCCCCAACGGACCTGTCCGCCGGCCGCCGGGTCAAGGCGCGACCCGACTGAGCCCCGCGCCCGGCCCCCGGCGCGGCATGTCGCGGCCCGCCTCAAAGACGATTCTCCCCTCCTCCCTTGCGCCGCTCCGGCAAATCCGTCAGAATAGAACTGACTGGTCAGTACCATTTCCGGGAACGCGCCGTGGCCGACAAGGCAGAACAGATCCGCAAGGTGGCCGAGAGGCTGTTCGCCTCCCATCGCTACCATGAGGTGACGCTCGACGACGTCTGCAGGAAGGCGGGCGTCGGGAAAGGAACCGTCTACCGCTACTTCAAGGACAAGGAAGACCTGTTCTGGCAGGTCATCGCGTCGGGCCAGGATGAACTGACGGCCTCGGTCGAGGCCGTCGCGGAAGAGCAGACGGACCCGGGCATGGGGCTGCGGGAGGCGATCGTGCGCATCGCCGAGTTCTTCCGGGAACGGCACAACCTGTTCCGGCTGGTCTGGAGCGAGCAGTTGCGCGACTCCCGCCGCCGAAGCACCCTACAGAAACGCTGGGGCGTTCGGGACGAGAAGGTGATTGCCGTCGTCGCCGGGTTCATCGCCAAGGGAATCAAGGACGGAAACTACCAGACGGCCCTCGAACCGGCGGCGGCGGCCCGCCTCCTGCTGGGCATGGTGCGCACGGCGCTCAGGCACCGGAACATCATGCCGGAAGGAGTCTGCCCCACCGAAAGCGTGATCGACCTCTTCGAGAAGGGCCTGCTCGCACGGCCCGAGGCCCGCAAGAAGACGGCGAGGCAAGCCACCTGACATGTGCCGCATTCCGACGTTCCAGACCGGGGGTCTCACAATGGGCACTGCTCGCCCGCTCGCGAGCAGCCCCTCCGAAACGGGGGGGACGTGAGAAGTCCGCCGTTCCCGACGGCCGGCCGCTCCAACCGCAGAGATCAGGATCGAGCAAGCACAATGACCCAGTTCGCCCGCAGATGTTCCACCTGGATGCTCCTGGCCTGCCTGGCAGGCCCGGGCCTGGTCGGCTGCTCGCGCAACTACTACCGCACGTCAGCCGACAAAGAGGTGTACGGCATCATCGAGGCCAGGTCGCGGATCGTGCCCGGCATGGTGTCGGACTTCACCATCGAACAGGCCGTGCACGACGTGCTGGCCGACTGCCCGCGTGCCGAACCGCCCGCGACCGAAGACGCAGAGCCCCCCTCGAACGCAGAGCGGCCCTATGTCCTGTCGCTGGCCAGGGCACTGGAAGTCGCCGCCCTCAACAGCCGGCGCTACCAGACGGAGAAGGAGAACGTCTACCGCCAGGTCCTCTCCCTGACCCTCCAGCGATATGCCTTCCGACCCCAGTTCTTCGGCGCGCTGGCCGGCCAGTACGACGAGGTCGACATGGGCGAGAGCCGCCGCGTGTCCGGCGACTCCGACTTCGGCTTCTCCTGGCTCCTGTCGACCGGCGCCCGGATCACCGCCGCCCTCTCGACCAGCGTCAGCCAGTTCGTCAAGGGCGACCCGCAGCGCGCGGCCGCCTCCGCCCTGCGCATCACCGTCACCCAGCCCCTGCTCCAGGGCGCGGGCATCTCGGTGACCGAGGGACTCACCCAGGCCGAACGCGACACCGTCTACCAGATCCGCAGCTTCGTGCGGTTCCGCCGCACGTTCTTCGTCAGCATCCTGGCCGCCTACTACCGCGTCCTCGAAGACGCGCAGGTGGTCGAGAACGAGCGCCGGAACCTGGAAAGCCTGATGCTGCTCAGAGAGCGGGCCGAGGCCATGGCCGATGCCGGCGAGTTCTCCGGATACCAGGTCGACCAGGTGCGCCAGCGCGAACTGGAGGCCGGCGATCGCATCGTCCGGGTCCAGCAGAACTACGAAAGCTCGCTGGACAACTTCAAGGTCACGCTCGGCCTGCCCGCCGAGACGCCGCTGATCCTGGACCCGGCCGAACTGAGCCGCCTGACCGAGGAGGGAGACCTGGCCATACCCCTGTCCGCCGAGCGCATCCAGGAACTCGCCATGGCGCACCGGCTGGACCTCCTGACGTCCGGGAACCGCGTCGAGGACGCCGAACGCCGGCTGGAGGTGACCGCCAATGACCTGCTGCCCGGCCTGGACCTCCGGGCGACCATGGCCACCGACACCGCCGGCAACTCGCCGACGAACTTCCAGGTGTCCCGCACCGACTACTCGGTGGGCTTCGATCTGGACCTGCCGCTCAACAAGCTCGCCGCACGCAACGCCTTCCGCCGCGCGCTCATCGACGTCGACCGCGCCCGGCGCGATCACGAGGAACTGCGCGACGAAGTCGTCCTCGGAGTGCGCTCCACCTGGCGGCAGTACGAACGGGCCCTGCGAAGCCACGAGATACAGAAGCGCAGCGTCGAGCTGGCCGAGACCCGCCTGGACAGCACCCAGATGCTGCTGAAGGCCGGACGCGTGGAGGCCCGGGACGTTCTCGATGCCCAGGAGGCGCTCGTCGGCGCCCAGAACGACCTGGCCGCCGCCCTGGTCGACTACCGCGTCGCCCGGCTGGAACTGGCACGCGACATGGACATCCTCGATGTCGGGGACCGCGGAGAACTGAAGGAGAGTTTCGATGAGTACCGATAACCAGCCCACCGAAGCCCGGTCGCCCGGAAGCCGCCGGCAGGTCATCAACGACCCGCGCAAGGAGGGCCGCGACGAACACGGCGTCGCGGCCGCCTGGCGTGTCGCCGCCATCGCCCTGGCCTGCGTGCTGCTGGCCGGCGGGGCCTACGCCGCCTTCGGCAACTCCGGCCCGAAGGAGGACTACAGCGCCCTCTCCACAGCCAAGGTCCGGCGCGACCGCCTCCAGGTGAAGGTGACCGAGGGCGGAACGCTCATCGCGCGCAAGTCGCTGGAGATCAAGAGCAAGGTCGACGGCCGTCGCACGATCCTGGAGGTCATCCCCGAAGGAACCATCATCACGCAGCAGGACGTCGACCAGGGCATGGTGCTGGTCCGCCTGGACGTCAGCGAACTCGAAGAACGCCTCGGCTCCCGCGAGATCAGCTACTACAGCGCCGAAGCCGCCAACACCAAGGCCCAGGAAGACTACGACATCCAGGTCAAGCAGAACGAGAGCAACACCGCGCTGGCCGAACTGAACGTCAAGTTCGCCCGCATGGAACTGGACCGCTACGTGGGAGCGCCCGTCGCCGAACGCCTGCTGGCCCCCGAGGGGGGTCTGGAAACCGTCGACCTGAGCGCGCTGGCCGAGGCCGAGGTCCGCCGCAGCCTCCTGTCCGACCAGGAACAGACCGCCCAGGAGGCCGCCGGCCCGGCAGAACCCGAGGTTGACGGCGTCCTGGCCCTGGGGGGCGAGGCGCGACAGGACATCCGCCGCCTCAGCGCCGACGTTCAGCTCAAAGGCGAGGAATACAGCCGGGCGCAGTTCGAACTCCAGTCGTCGCAGACGCTGTTCAGCAAGACGTACATCAGCGCCAACCAGTTGAAGAGCGACGAACTGAACGAACAGAGGGCCCGCGTCGAACAGACGGCGGCCGAGGAAGCCCTGCGGCTGTTCCTGCGCTACACCCTCCAGAAGGAGGTCGAGAAGCGGCTCAGCGACTACCTGGAGGCCCAGCGCGACCTGGACCGCACACTGGCCCGCGCCACCAGCCAACTGGCCCAGGCCAGGGCCGAGCGCGAATCCCGCCGGGCCAGCTTCAACCTGGAGAAACAGCGCCTCGACGACCTGCGCGAGACGCTCGCCAATGCCATCATCCGCGCCCCCCGCCCGGGCCGCGTCGTCTACGCCTCCACAACCAACGCCTGGCAGCGCATGCGCGACCCCGTCCGCGAGGGCAAGGACGTCCGACAGAACGAGACCATCCTCATCATCCCCGACCTGAGCACGCTCGCCGCGCAGGTCAACATCCACGAGACCGACATCGAGAAGGTCAAGGAAGGCCAGGCCGCCATCGTGACCGTGGAGGCCATGCCGGGCCGCTTCTTCGCCGGCACGGTGGTGAGCGTCAGCCCGGTGGCCAGCGCGGCGCATGCCTGGCTCAATCCGGACATCAAGGTCTACCAGACCGAGGTGGCCATCGACGCCGTCCCCAACGGCCTGACCCCCGGCATGTCCGCCACGGCCGAGATCATGGTGGCCGACCTGCCCGACGTCCTGCTGGTGCCGATCGAGGCCGTCAGCACGTACAAGGGCGGCCACGTCTGCTGGGTGAGGACGGCCGGCCGGCCCGCGATGCGACGGGTCGAGTGCGGGCACTTCACGCGCACGTCCGTGCAGATCCTCAGCGGACTCCAGGACGGCGAAGAAGTCTACCTGGAGCCCCCCTTCGGGGTGACCCCGCCGCAAGACCAGGAAGAACCGATCGAGAGCGAACTGACGGACGTGACGGCAGCCATCGACGAGGCCGGCTCGCCGGCCGAGACGGACACGCCGCAGGATGAGCAAGCTGAAAGCCCCCAGGACTCCGCCGGACGGGCCGACCGCCGCCGCCAAGGCGAACGCCCGCCCGGCGTGGGGGGCCGCCAGGGCAACGGGATGCCTGCTCGCACGCCGTAGGAACTGAGGCACATCATCATGGCGAACACAACACCACAGCCCCCTCGGACGCCACCCCGACCGGCCCCGCGCCGGCGACGCAGCAGGACGTTTCGGCGCGCGCTCCTCCTGGCGATCCTCCTCGCAACGGCCGGCATCGGCTACGGCCTCCTGCCCGGAGGCGGACCCGCCCGCTCTGAGGAAAGCGTCCCGATCGGCGAGGTCCTGCGGGGCAACCTGGTCGTCGTGGTCGAAGAACGGGGCGACATCTACTCCATACGTCCCCATGAGATCAAGAGCGAGGTCGAAGGCTGGAACACGATCCTCGAACTCGCCCCGGAGGGATCGGTCATCACCCCGCAGGACGTCGAGGAGGGCCGCATCATCGCCCGGCTCGACTCCGCCACCCTGGAGGAGACGGTGGCCGACCGCAAGATCAGCCTCTTCCAGGCCGAGGCGTCCCTGGTGCAGGCCGAGCAGAATCACGCCATACAGCTCAAGCAGAACGAGAGCGACATCGCGGGCGCCCAACAAGCCCTCCGCTTCGCCTGGATGGACGCGGAGAGCTACCTGGGCGCCGAACTCACCACCCGGCTCGTCCATGAGGGCATCGAGGCCGTCGACCTGACCGCACTGGGCAGGCGCATTGCCGAACGCATACTCACACCCGACCCCGTGGCCGACCGGCGCGTCGACGAGGGACCGGAACTCGGCGGCGAGGCCCAGCAGCAACTGAGGCGCCTGGCCAGCCAGGTGCAACTGGCCGCCGGCGAGCACGCCCGCGCCGAAGACACCCTCGGGTGGTCCGAGCAACTGGCCCCGCAGGGCTACATCAGCGCCAACGAACTCGAGCAGGACCGCTTGCAGGCCCGGCGTCGCCGCGTCCAGATGGACTCCGCCAGGGAATCCCTGGAGCTGTTCCTCCGCTACACGCTGCAGAAGGACGCCGAACAGCGCCTGAGCGACTACCTGGAAGCCGAACGCAACATGGAGCGCGTGCGGGCCCGCACGCGCAGCCAGTCCACGCAGTCGGAAGCCAGCCTCCGCTCCCGCCAGGCCAGCTACGAACTGGAACGGGAACGCCTGCGGAAGGCCGAGGACATGCTGGCCAAGTGCGCCATCCGCGCCCCGAAACCCGGCCGTATCGCCTACGGATCGTCCACCGGGGGGAGCTGGGGGCGCCGACAGGTGACCATCGAGGAAGGCGCCTCCGTCCCGGAGAACACCGTCATCATTCGAATCCCGGATGTGTCCGCGCTCTCGGTCAAGTTGAACGTCAGCGAACGCGACATCGACAAGGTCGCCGTCGGCCAGCCGGCCATCGTGACCACGGAAGCCCACCCGGACCGGAGCCTGCCGGGCCAGGTGGCCCGCATCAGCCCCATGGCCAGCACGACGAACGCCCAACTCGGCATGGACGAGAAGGTCTACGAGACCGAGGTGGCCCTGCTGGAGCCGCCCGAGCTGTTCATCCCCGGCATGTCCGCCACCGCCCGCATCATCGTCGGCCAGCTCGAGGAGGTCGTCTACATGCCCGTTCAGGCCGTCATCCGCGAGCAGGGCTACACCGTCTGCTGGGTCCAGGGCACCGACGGCCCGGTCCCGCTCAGGGTCCGCCTGGGCCTCTCGACCGGCACGTTCGTGGAGGTCAAGGCGGGCGTCCGTCCGGGCGAGCGCGTCTACCTTGCCCCGCCGGACGAAGCCGCCGAGGAGGACCTGGCCGCGCTGATCACCCAGCTCAAGACGACGGCTCCCGCCATGGACGAGATGGAGGAGGAACCGCCCGGACCGGCGGCGGCCGAGCCGCCGGAGCCGGCACCGGAGGCTGCGAACCCGGCGGTCGACCGGCCGGCCGAGACCGATCTGCGCGCCCGGATGCGGCAACTGCGCGCCCTCACCGGCGAGGAACGCACCCGCAAGACGCAGGAGCTGCTCGAGTCCCTGACGCCCGAGCAACGCAGCCAGGCCGAGGAGATGCTGCGCCGCATGGCCGCCCGGCCCGAAGGGCGTGGCGGACGCCCCGGCCCCCGGCCCGAGGGCGCCGGCGGGCCACAGAATCCGCAGCAGCCCGCCGCCCGGCAGGAAGGAGGGGACGATGGCGCTCGCTGAGTTCCAGAACGTCTGGCGCACCTACCAGATGGGTGAGACGCTCCTGCACGCCATGCGGGGCGTCAACTTCGCCGTCGAAGAGGGCGAGATGGTCGCCATCATGGGGCCGAGCGGCTCCGGCAAGTCGACCCTGCTGAACCTCCTGGGATGCCTGGACACGCCCACCAGCGGGCGCTACCTCCTGGGCGGACGCGACATCTCCACCCTCAGCGACGACGAACTGAGCGACATCCGGGCCAGCGAGATCGGCTTCGTCTTCCAGTCCTACAACCTGATCGCGCAACTCAACGTCGTCGAGAACATCGAGATCCCCCTCTACTACCAGGGGATGTCCGAACGCGAAAGCTACCGGCGCGCCGTCGAGATGGCCGAGGTCGTGGGCCTCAGCCACCGCCTCACGCACGTGCCCACGGAACTGAGCGGCGGCGAGCGCCAGCGCGTGGGCATCGCACGGGCCCTGGCCAGTTCGCCCCTGTTCGTGCTGGCCGACGAACCGACCGGCAACCTGGACACCCGCACCGGCGAGCAGATCCTGGAACTCCTGGGCGAGGTCAATGGTAGCGGCGTGACCATGATCATCGTCACGCACGACCCCCGCGTGGCCGAGCGCGCCCAGCGGACCCTCCACCTGGTGGACGGCCAGATCACCGAGGACCTTCCGCAGCCCGACAAGCAGGCAACCCCATGATCGGATTCCAGCTCAAGAGAACGCTCCGCATCGGCCTCAAGAGCCTCTGGCTGCACAAGCTGCGCAGCGGCCTCACCGTGCTGGGCATCATGTTCGGCGTCTGTTCGGTCATCGCCATGCTGGCCATCGGCACCGGCGCCAGCGAAGAGGCCCAGGACCAGATCAAGCGCCTCGGCAGTCAGAACATCATCCTGCAGAGCGTCACCCCACCGAGCACAGAGCAGGCATCCGAAACGACAAGCCGCGTCAACCGCTACGGCCTCACCCACGCCGACGCCGACATGATCGCCGCCATCCCCGGCGTGGACTTCGTCCTGCCCGCCCGGAGGATCCGCGGCACCGTCACCCGCGGCAACCGGCGTCTCGATACCGACATGGTCGGCACCGTCGCCGATTTCGCGCGGATCAACGACACCACCGTCCTGGCCGGCCGCTTCCTGACGCCTCTGGACCTGGAGCGCAAGAGCGCCGTCTGCGTGCTGGGCCGCGGCGCCGCCGAGGCCCTCTTCCCCCTGGACGACTACCTGGGTTCGTACGTCCTCCATGGCGAGAACCGCTTCCGCGTCGTCGGGCTCGTCACCTCGTTCTCGCGCGGAGAGGTCGACGGCATGGAGGTCGAGGGCGACCCGAGTACGGAGATCTACATCCCGATGACCACCATGAACGTCCTCTTCGGCCGGCGCACCGCCCACCGCACGTCCGGCAGCGAGACGTTCGAGGAGGTCCAGCTCCATGAACTGACCGTGGAGGTGGCCACCCTGGACGACGTGCGGCGCGTCGAGCGCGTCATCCGCCACATCCTGCCCCAGAACCATGCAAAGGACGATTACCGCGTCATCGTGCCGCTGAGCCTCCTGGTCCAGGCCCGCCGAACGAAACGGATCTTCAGCATCGTGCTCGGCTCGATCGCCGCCATCAGCCTGCTGGTCGGCGGCATCGGCATCATGAATATCACGCTGGCCACCGTGATGGAACGCACCCGCGAGATCGGCATCCGCCGGGCCATGGGCGCCAAGAAGCGCCACATCGTCTTCCAGTTCCTGACCGAGACGCTCCTGCTCTCGCTGTTCGGCGGGCTGGCCGGCATCCTGCTCGGCGTGCTCGGACCATACCTCGTGGAGCGGTTCACCAGGATGCCCACGGTCGTCACGCCCTTCTCTCTCGTCCTGGCCTTCGGCATCAGCGCCGCCGTCGGCATCGCCTTCGGCATCTACCCGGCCTACCGCGCCGCGAACATGGACCCGATCGAGGCCCTGCGCCACGAGTAGCCGCCGCGTTTGCCCCTCCCCCGCCGCAGGCGGTATGCTGCCGTCGTCCGTCTGCACCGAAGGGAGGTCCCCCGCGTGATCCGCAAGGGCCGCCTCATCGCGGCCGCGTTCCTGCTGTTCGTCCTGCAGGCAACGCTGGCCCATCGCTTCGGCTACGGCGCGCTCCGGCTCGACCTGCTGGCCGCCCTGGCCGCGTTCCTGGCCCTGGAGGCCGCCCCCCGCCCAGCCCTGGCCGGCGCCGCCCTGGCGGGCCTGCTCACGGACCTCGGATCGGCCGGACCGCTGGGCGTCTCCTCGCTCCTGCTCATGGCCGTCACCGGCGGCGTCCTGGCCCTGCGCGGGCCGCTCCTGCGTGAGACGCCGTGGGTCGACCTCCTGCTGACGCTCCTGTTCCTGCTGGCCTACGGCCTGCTGGCCGCCGCCGCCGCCTGGCTGCAGCACCCCGGCGCGAACATCGCCTGCCTGGCCGCCCGCGGCGCCGCCCCGGCCGCCTTCACCACCGCCGTGGCGCCCCTCCTGTTCGCCGGCCTCTCGAAGGCCGGCATCGTCCCCTCGCATTCAGACGCCTGACGGCCCGGCCGGCCGGTGGTAGTGGTCGTGCACGGCCCGCGCCACCCGCTCAGAAACCCCCCGCACGCCCCTCAGTTCGTCCAGGCCCGCCTCCCTCACCGCCTCCAGACCGCCCAACGCGTCCAGCAGCCGCCGCGCCGTCTTCGGCCCCACCCCCGGGATCCCCAGAAGCGGAGACTCCGTGGTGGCCCTCCGGCGAAGCGCCCGGTGGTAGGAGACGGCGAACCTGTGCGCCTCGTCCCGCACACGGGTGACCAACCGCAGGACCGGACTGCGCTCCGGCACGACGATCGGGTCCGCACGGCCCGGCAGGAAGATGCGCTCCTCCGCCAGCCGCCGCCCGCCGCGTGCGCGCGCCTTGGCCAGCGCGGCCACCTCGCAGCCGGCCAGCCCCAGGCCCTCGAGCACGTCCGTCGCCACCGACAGGTGCCCCCTGCCGCCGTCCACCAGCACCAGGTCCGGCAGCCGCTCGGCGGCACCGTCGCGGGCCGCGCACCGCCGGTAGCGCCGCGTGAGCACCTCGCGCATCATCGCGAAGTCGTCCTGCCCGCGCACGCCGCGGATGCGGTAACGGCGGTAGGACGACCTCTCCGGCACGCCCGCCTCAAAGACCACCATGGCACCCACCGCCTCGCGGCCCTGCAGCGTGGAGATGTCGAAACACTCGATCCGCACCGGCGGCCGGCGCAGCCCCAGGAAGTCCTGCAGCGCCTGCACCTCCGCCCCGGCCCGCTCGCGCCGCGTGCTCGCCTCGCGTTCGGCCTGGCGCGCGTTCCCGTTGGCCAGCTCCACGAGCCGCCGCTTCGGGCCGCGCTGCGGCCGCAGGATGCGCACGCGCCGCCCGCGCTTGCGGCATAGCCAGGACTCCAGCAGCGCGGCGTCTTCGGTCGGAACGGGCACAAGGACCTCGGCCGGGATGAAGCGGTTCCGGGCGTAGAACTGGTTCAGGAACGAGCCGAAGATGGCCTGCTCGCTGTCCAGCTCGGCGGGAAACCGGTAGGTGGCGGCGTCGCGCACGTTGCCGCCGCGCACGAACAGCACGGCCACGTGGACCTGCCCGTCCACCGTGCAGAGCCCGAACACGTCCCGGTCCACGTCCGTGGCGGACGACGAGACGTGCTGGGCCTCCAACGTCGTGCGGATCGCCCCGATGCGGTCGCGCAGAACGGCCGCCCGCTCGAACTCCTGCCGCCCCGCCGCCGCCGCCATCTGCTCGCGCAGGTCGCCCAGCAACTCCTCGCCCCGTCCGCGCAGGAACAGGACGACCTGGTCGACCATGCGGCCGTACTCCTCCGCCGAGACCTCCGCGCAGCACGGCGCCAGGCACCTGCCCATCTCCCCGTACAGGCACGGCCGCCGGCGCTCGCGGCACTCGCGCAGCGTACACCGGCGCAGCGGGAAGACCTCCTGAAGCACGCGCACGGTCTGACGCGCCGCGCGCGCGTTCGCATACGGGCCGAAATACAGCGCCTCGGGCATGTCGAGCCGCCGCGTCACGACCGGGCGCGGCCACGGCTCGCCCGGGTCCAGCCGGATGCTCACAAAGCTCTTGTCGTCGCGGAACTCCACGTTGCACGCCGGGCGGAACTGCTTGATGAAGTTGCCCTCCAGCAGCAGCGCCTCCTTCTCCGACTCGGTCACAACCACGGCGATGTCGGCCACCTGGTCGATGCGCCGGCAGATCAGGCGCCCCTCGTCGCGCCCCCCCTGCCAGTAGCTGCGCACGCGCGCCCGCAGGTCCTTCGCCTTGCCCACGTAGATGACCTCCTGCCGGGCGTTCTTGAACAGATAGACACCGGAGCGCCGGGGCAGGTCCCCCAGCTTGCGCGCCACCAGTTCGGACGGTGATGCCGCCATCGTCCGCCACCTCCCGGAAAGACCGTGTCCGCGTCCAGTCCATCATAGGAAGTTCCTCGCACCCTGTCGAGCCTGCGCCGTCCCGGCCTCACAGACCGTCAGGTACTCGTCCAGAGACGCGTGATCGATGCGCCACGTGCGGCCCACCCGCACCCCGACCATCTCGCCCCGCCGCACCATCCGACGAACCGTGCGGGCCGTGCTCCCGAGCTGGCCGGCAACCGTCTTGACGCGCAGCCACCGCACCGGCGGACACCCGCAGACCGCACACCTCATCGCTCACCCTCCCGCACGCTCGCCCCCCGGCAGCAGAACGCGGTAGACCTTCGGGCCCCCCGGACCCGCGCGCTCCCGCACCCCCGGCCCGCACCCCGCCGGCGTCCCGCCCGCCAGCAGCCGGGCGTCGAACCAGTCGGCCAGAGGCACCGGCACCTCGCGGAACCCCAGGCAGAGCGGACACCGCCGCAGCGCCTCCCGCTCCACCCACCCCGACCCTCCGCACAGCGGACAGGCCGTCTCCTCGACCCCCAGGGCCTCGCACAACGGCTCCAGCATCAGCTTGGCCCGCAGGACCCGCAGGTCGGACGGCACGGCCGCCGCAATCTGAGCAGCCGCCCGCTCGCGCGCGTTCATCGCCCACGCAGCCGCCCGTTGCCGCCGAGCGCCCCGGTCGCATCCCCACAAGCATCGAACCCTCTGGTCCATGCCGTCGCCATGTGCCCTCTCCTGTCTCCAGGGTGTCATACGCGAATAGTAATGTCCGGTCTTCGGCGGATAGAAATGTCCGCTTTCCTTCGGGTGGAAGGAGAGCGGATGGAGGGAGACCGGATCGAGATGAGCCAGAAGGAGCGGGATCGGCTC
>Ga0123329_1000386_pt1 | contig 45890 bp, 46 predicted proteins | sample BioC12SIPDNA_FD_89703 | JGI IMG/M metagenome (GOLD analysis project Ga0123329, IMG submission 89703) | Anaerobic biogas reactor microbial communites from Washington, USA - Biogas_R1_B C12 SIP DNA | ecosystem: Engineered > Bioreactor > Anaerobic > Unclassified | place: Washington, USA | collected...
CCGGGCGCAACTCGCTGGCTGCTAATCTGGTAGGCGTGCTATTTGGCGTGTTCATGTACTTTCCCACGCTGGTTGAGGTGCCCATTGCGCGCATGTTCCTGAGCCTGGGCATGCACCGTGGGCCACTGCTGGCCTATCTTATGGCCGATCCAGAGCTGAGCCTGCAGAGCATCCTGATTACATCCAGCGTAATCGGCAAGGCCAAAGCGTGGGTCTATGTAGGCTGGGTGACGCTGTTCAGCACTCTGGCGGGGCTCGTGTTCGGCGCCTGGACTGACGGCGCACCCCTATGGGCTTTGGCCTTGTACGTCTCGGGCGGACTGCTCGTGTTGGCGGCTATGCTGTGGAGGGCTAGTCGACGTCAGGCTGCTAGAGGCCCGTTGGCGACGATTGAATAGTAGAGCGATGGAGGCAAAGATGATCACGATCAAGGTGTTGGGCAAGGGTTGTCCCAAATGCGAGCGTTTGGATCAGCTGGTGCACAGCGCACTGCAGGAGCTGAGCATCGGCGATGCGACGGTCGAGCATGTGCGCGATCTGGATGCCATTTTGGCTTACCCCATCACGAGCACCCCCGGCCTGGTGATCGATGAGCAGGTCAAAAGCTCGGGACGGCTGCCGCGCAAAGAGGAGATCGTTGGCTGGTTGCGTGAGATCGCTCCGCTGCCATAGCGGCACGTAGCCCGGAGCCGCTTTGACGCAACGGTCTAAACGTGGCATCGTGCCGGCAAAGAGCATCTTTGTGGAGGCGCACTATGCATCATGGGCCGCATCGTCTGGGCATGGTCTCACCAAGCGACTGGGGCTTGGCGCCGGCGACGCGAGAGGCGTTGGCTCCGTGGACGCAGATCGGGCTTGACAGCGACGTCTGGGAAGAACGAGCCCGCCAGGCCACCTATCACTGGCTCATGAGCAATTGGCGCGATGAGGTGGGCGCCTTCGCCGGCCATTACAAGGCCCTTGCGCGAGTGTATGAGGACCCACAACTTACCAACCTGATCGCCCCCTGGCAATGCCTAGCGGCGTACGATCGCTTTGGTGATGATGAGCTCCTCATCAAGGCCCGCCGCGCCGCAGACTGGCTCTATGGCACCGCCGTAGAGACGCATCCGATGAGTGTCGTCATCGGCGGCGTGCACGATGCCTGGCGGCCTGATGAGATTTGGACAAAGTTCACGGCCGAGTTGGTGCTACTCAACCTGGGGCTCTACACACGCTTGCACCAAGACACCTATCTAGCGCGCGCCATCGAAGGCGGCGGCTTTGTGGCGCAGGCCGAGCGACATGGCTTTGCCTGCAAGTATGAACAACGCCACGCTCGTTGGATCACCCGCGGGTGGCAGTCGTTTGGGCGTGCCTTTGCCGCCCTGGCAAATCTGCATGTGGTCACGAGAGAGGACCGCTGGTTGACCCATGCAATTGCCTGGGCAGAGATGGCGCTGAGCATCCAAGCGAATGATGGCAGCTATTATCTGATCGACGACGAGTACTATAGTACCGATCTGGCCGCAGACGAGCTGCGGGCGCTGGTGGGCGCGTTTGAGCTCACCGGCAGGGTCGAGTTCTGCAGCGCAGCTATGCGTTTTGCCGACTGGCACCTGCGCATGCAGCGAGAGGATGGCTCTTGGTGGCTCACGATGGACCGCTCTGGCAACATCGTCTCGCCCTACGTGGGCCCCGGTGACATCCCCAACATCGCTGTTGCGCTGTTACGTTGTCACCGCGTCACCTGCGAACGGCGCTACCTCACGAGCGCGCTGCGCGCCATGCGCTATGCCCTTGCGCAACAGCTCACGCCAGCCGATGGCTCACCTTTCGTCGACGATCCCAATGCGCTATGGGGCTACTGGTCATGGGACCCGCGCTATGACCACACCATGTCGGGCGATCAGATTACTCATCTGGCGCGGGGCATCTGGTTTACGCTGGATTATCTGGCGGGGCTGGGCGCCGATCAGGCCCGAGCCGACGTCGCAGCGCTTCACGACGAGGGCTTTGCGTTCTAGGCCGGCTGCCGTCACGGTTGGCGCGTGTGACCCGAGTCACTGCAGCTGCTACCGATCCATGCTATGCTGCTAGATGACGATGGCTCAACGATGGTCGTATAGCGTTGTGTCGTTCATTAGGAGGTATGCAGATGGAACCACGAGCGATTCGGCCTGGCGTACAGTGGCTTGGTGCGGTTGATTGGGATCGGCGCTTGTTCGATTCGCTCATTCCCTTGCCCGATGGCACCAGCTATAACGCCTACCTCATCACTGGCAGCGACAAGACGGCCTTGCTCGACAGTGTCGACCCGGCCAAGGCTGATACGCTGTTGGCGCAGCTCGAGGGCGTGGAGCGCATCGACTATGTCATCGCGCACCATGCCGAGCAAGACCATTCGGGCACCATTCCGCTGGTGCTCGAGCGCCACCCTGAGGCCACTGTGCTGGCCACTGCCAAGGGCGTCGAACTGCTGGCCCAGCATCTGCCCATTCCTGTTGAACGCTTCCGCAAAGTGGCCGATGGCGAGGTGCTTTCGCTGGGCGACAAGACGTTGACCTTTGTGCATACGCCCTGGGTGCACTGGCCTGAGACGATGGTGACTTTTCTCACCGAGGAGCGCATCCTATTCTCGTGCGACTTTTTCGGTTCGCACCTGGCCACGAGCGACCTCTTTGTGACCGATGAAGGGCAGGTCTACGAGGCGGCCAAGCGCTACTATGCCGAGATCATGATGCCCTTCAGGCGCATCATCCAGCGTAACCTGGCCAAGCTCGAGCCCTATGACATCGCCATGATTGCACCGAGCCATGGGCCTATCCATGGTCGGCCGGCATTCATCGTCGACGCCTATCGCGATTGGGTCAGTGAAACGCCCAAAAATGAAGTGGTGATTCCCTATGTCTCGACCCATGGAAGCACCACCAAAATGGTCGATCGTCTGGTGACAGCGTTGGTGGCGCAGGGCATCAAGGTGCACCAGTTCGACCTGCCTGTGACCGACATCGGCAAGCTGGCGATCTCGCTGGTGGATGCCGCCACGATTATCCTGGGCACGCCTACGATTCACGTTGGGCCCCATCCGGCGGTGTTCTATGCGGCACACCTGGCCAACGCGCTGCGCCCCAAGGCTCGCTTTGCCTCGGTGATTGGCTCTTATGGATGGAACAGCAAGGCGATCGAGCAGATTGCCGCGCTTATACCTGATCTCAAGGTCGAACTGCTAACGCCGGTGTTGGCCAAAGGGCGCCCCGTTGCCGATGACCTGGCCGCCGTCGATCGTCTGGCCGCCGAGGTAAGTGAACGCCACCGCGCTCTGTTTGGCCAGTCGTAGCAGGCCGCTTCGCGTCGGCAAGCGGCCACGCTCGCTTACGCCAACCGAATGCTCTGAATGCAGAGTACGCCCAGACAAGAGGAGAGGATGATGCCCAACCCCCTGACGCCGGCACTGGTCACGTTCTTGCACGATCTGTTTACCGCTATCTGGATAGGCGGCATGATCAGCCTTGGGCTGGTTACGCTGCCGGCCATCAGAGCTCAACTCGGCCAGGGGCCCGAGACCCAGAGGTTGGTGCAGGCTATCTTTCGGCGACTGTCTGTGCTGGCCAAGGTTAGCATCGTTGGGCTCATCGTGACTGGCCTGTTGCTATCGCGCCGGGCGACGCTCTGGCAGGGGCTGTTCAGCACGGGCAATGTGTACTCGTTGGTGCTCACCATCAAGCACGTGGTGGTCATCATGATGGTTGGCATCGCTGCTGTGCGCGCCTCAGTGCTGTCGGCCAACCGGCCACTCAAGCCCAGCAGAAACCGATTGCTGGCCGCGTTGTTGCTGGCCAACATCGTACTGGGCATCGTTGTGCTGGCGCTGAGCGCCTATGGCGCCGTGATCAACAACGTGTGCGTGGTGCCGCGCTAACACTGACATCAACGCAAGATGCCGCCCGCGATGGTATATCGCGGGCGGCATCTTGCGGCATGCTGGCGCCGTCTGCTCAGCGAGCAGCGGCCAGTACCTCTTGCTCGGTAAAGACGTCCAATAGAACCTCACCCACGCCACCGCGATCGTGGTCATGCACGGCGTAGATGACACCGTCAGGCGCTTGCACCGCGTCGGGATAGGAAACGCGGTCACGTGGATCGAGCTCCAGCCCACCCACAAACGTGCGGTCGTCGTGGGGCAGGCTGACATACACACGCAGCCCCTGGCGCCGCGTAGGGTGGGGCGTGTTGATGAGCAATAGCCGCCCCGACGACAGCCTGCGGACGAAAAAGCGTGCCCCAGGGTTGACGATCTCACTGGGCCGGCCCTTTGACCAGGTGACGCCGCCGTCCTCTGAATCGCTCTGCCACAACACGCCGCTGCCTGTACGGATCAGCATCCAGAGGCGACCGTCGCGTCCCTCAACGACCATACATTCGAGCGCCCAGCGCGGCGCCTCGACAGCGCCGTGCAACGACCAGGTCTGTCCTCGGTCGGTAGAGATGGCCACTCCCTGTAGCTGTTCACAATCGGGCCACCATGTGGTGGTGGGCGTCTGCTGAGCCCAGGTGATGGGCAGTAGCCATGCGCCTGTCGAGAGCACGGTCGGCTTGTTCAGGCGAAAGGCGAATGGCACGCCCAAGTCGATAGCGCGTGGCTCACTCCAGAGCGGGTTGGGCACGGCGGCATCGTCGGCGTTGCGTAACCACACGCCAAAATGGCCTTGCTCAAGACTGGCCTGATTGTAGAACAGCCACAATCGGCCGTCCGGATCGTGCCAAAGGGCTCCATCGTAAGAGCGGACACCGTGTATCGCCGGCACGGCCATAGCAGGCCGCGACCAGACAGCCTCGCCAGCTGCCCGGGTCGTCAGTGCAACATAGTTCTCGATGGTTGGCTCGAAAGGTCCACCGGTCATCAAGGCGCACCAGAGGCGACCGTTCGCCGCGCGCTCGATGGCGGGCACGCCCTGCCAGGGGCGGCCCGAGGCGGTAGAGATGATCTCGCGGTGCATGGCGCTGCTCCCCCCTGGCGATGTTGTGAGGCTAATCTAGCGGCGTATCAGTATAGCGTCAAGGACATCTGCAGCTTGACAGAAACAGGTATCAGCACTATACTCCCTTTCGTCACTAATCGTGCCAATTCGTGACAAAAAGGAACGCTTTGGTGCTAAAGCAGGATATGACTGCCCCCAAGATGACGCGCGTTGCTGTGCGTGTGCCTCACACCACGCTCGAGCAGATCAACGATTGGGTCGATGCCCTGGGCGTGCGGCGTTCGCACTTTTTGGGGATCGCCCTGGTCGCTGGCGTGCGGTCATTGATGCGAGCCAGCGCGCTGGACCTTTCGTGGCCTGCCCCGGCTGACGAGCCAGAGCAGCCAGAGGAAGATGCTGGTATGGGGCGAGATGCGCCCTATGCCGCTGAGGTTGAGGCTCTGAGCGCACTGGTCAAGCAGCTGGAGGCCAGCGTCCTGCTACTGCAAGCCAAGGTGGCGAGTCTCGAGGGCGAGGCCCGCGAGACGCCCTGACTCGCGCATTACGCCGTGGCACTACCGTTCGAGGAAGGGGATGCACATGGCCAAGAAAGCAGACAAGAAGAAAAAGAACAAGGGCAAGAAGGGCAACTAGGCCCTATCGTTGCCGCAACGTCAGAAGGCCCTGCAAGCAGTTGCAGGGCCTTCTGACGTTGAACGACAACCGTGGCGTAACATTTTTCAGGCGGTGCGCAATCGCGGCTTGCGCTGCCAGGGTACCATCCAGTACAATTGATGGCAACGAACATGACACTGGGGGGCAGCCGCATTGGGAAACGTCTGGATTGCTCTTGGCCTGACAGCCCTGGCTGGACTGGCGACCGGCGTTGGCAGTGTGATCGCCTTTCTGGTCAAGCGCACTGACCGCCGCTTTCTTTCGATCGCCACTGGCTTTTCGGCTGGGGTGATGCTGTATGTCTCCTTTGTCGAGATCCTTGTAAAGGGCCAGGAGGCGCTTGTAGCGGCCTATGGTGAGCGTTTGGGGTCGTGGGTCAACGTGGCTGCCTTTTTCGGGGGCATCCTGATGATCGGCCTGATCGACAACCTGATCCCCTCGGCCACCAACCCGCATACGCAGCACACACCACAGGAGATCGACCCTCTGGCCGATCCTGATCGGCCTCTACCCGACTTTGACGCCGTCGCAGCAGACCAGCGCCCTGTCCCCGGCGCGCACGATCATCGCGTGGATCATTCTCACCTTATGCGCATGGGGCTCTTTACGGCGTTGGCCATCGCGATTCACAACCTGCCCGAGGGGCTGGCGACGTTCTTGACTGCCTTACAAGACCCAGGGCTGGGTGGGGCAATTGCCCTTGCCATCGCCCTGCACAACATCCCTGAGGGCATCAGTGTGGCGGTCCCGATCTTTTATGCCACCGGTAGCCGCAAGAGGGCCTTTGCCTTGTCAATACTCAGTGGGCTGGCCGAGCCCGTGGGCGCGGTCATTGCCTACCTCGGTCTTGTGCTGATCTTTGGTGGCTCTGCTCATGCCATTCCAGGGCAGCTCATGGGAGTGCTCTTTGCAGGCGTAGCTGGCATCATGGTCTATATCAGCGTAGACGAACTCTTGCCCACCAGCAGGGCGTTCGGCCGTGGCCATGATAGCATCATGGGGCTTGTGGCCGGCATGGCAGTGATGGCTTTGAGCCTGCTGGTGATGTAGCCATTGGCCACAGGGTGCCGAGAAAATGAGCAAGGGGCGGCCTAGCGGCCGCCCCTTGTGGCATCTAGACGAGCCCCAGGAAGCGCAGGGCGTTCTCGCCCAGCCAGCGCCGTTCCGTCTCGGCAGGGGCGCCCAGTTGCTGGTGTAGTAGCTGCCGGTCGCTACGTAATACGTCTACGCCATGTTCGTGGATGCCCGTGCCCACCGAGTCGCTGCCCCACAAGATGTATTCGTCGCCCGCGAAAGAGAGCGTCTTGCGTAGGGCGTCCTCGCGCCAGGCGGGCGGTGTCCCCGGTGTGGTGTCGATCCACATCTGATGCGGGTGCTCACGCCCTTCGCTATTGAGCGCGCGAAAGCGCCCATAGAGCGCCAGGCACTCGTCGACCCACGGCCACGAGATGTGCGCCAGGGCAAAGCGCACTTTGGGAAAGTGCAGCAGCGGCTCCCAGAACACCGGGCGGTTAAACCGCGAGCTGTCGCCGTGAAAGTAGAGGATGCCCGAGTGAAAGATGATCGGCGCGTTGAGCTCGCCGGCCTTTTCGTAGACCGGAAAGACGGTCTCATCGCATGGATACCAGTGGTTGGCGATCATCTTGACGCCGGCAAAGCCTTTGTCGGCGATGGCGTACTCGAGCTCCTGGACGGCGCCGGGCAGGGTTGGTTCGATCCAGCAAAAGGGCAAGATGCGGTCTGGCGCCTCGGCGGCAATGCGCGCCAGCCAATCAGTGGCCTCGCGCATAGCCCAGCGTTTGGACAGTTCATCGGTCTCGGGTGCTGGGGCGAACAGGCAGCACTTGTCGATGCCAGCAGCATCCATGCCGTCGAGCACCGCCTTGGCGGTCTCTTCGCCAAACGCATGCACGTGGATGTCGATGATCATCATGACCTCCAGAGAACCAGGCTGGTGCGAGTGTAGCCCCGGGTGTGAGCATTAGCAACTGTCATGTCGATCAGGGCAAAGTGGAATGCAGCGGTCCAACCGCTGACAACCTGCGGTGCGGGCTGCGACTGATCCGCTCGGCAATCGTGTATACTCGCGTTCAGGTGCAAATGCAGGAGATAAACATGAAACTCGCATTCTCGCGATTGAGCGACGTCAACCCTGCTGAGTGGGTAGCTTTGCTCACCCATCCTCTGGTGCGGCGGCACATGCCGCTGTCTGGCGCGACGATGACGCTATCTGAGGCGCGCGATTGGGCTGCGGCCAAAGACCGGCAATGGGACGCCTTCGGCTATGGCCCCTGGGCTCTATTTGCTGATGGCGAGCTCGTGGGTTGGGGCGGGCTGCAAGATGAGGATGGTGAGGCCGATCTAGCCCTGGTGCTGCATCCTGATCATTGGGGCAAGGGGCCGGCCTTTGCTCGTGAGATTATCCGGCGCGCCTTTGAGGAACTGGGGCTGGCGTCAATCACGGCGCTCTTGCCTCCTTCGCGCACGCGCGTCAAGGGCATGCAGCGTCTGGGCTTTGAGTTCGACAGTGAGGTGTGGGTCGATGGTGAGCGCTTTGTTCGCTATCGGCTCTTGCGGCCCGCCGCTGGGCAGACTGAGAACCACCAGATGCCAGGCGACTAGAGCATTTTCAGCTGTTGAGCTGCGCTGGTCGGCGGCCGACGTGGGTGGGGTTCGTATGGAGCCAGGCGGTCAGCGATGCCATGACGCAAGCGCTCCTCGTGAAAGGCATCCCAGAGCTCTGCGGCGCGCGGACAGGCGCATTCGTAACGCAGCCCGTACGTGCGCTCATAGCGTTGCCGAAGCCCGGCAAAGCTCGCGTCGAGCTGGGTATAGAACCAGTCGCGCGAGCCCTCACGCATCGTGGTGCCCATGGCAGCCAGAGCGTAGGTGGCGCCGGCGTCGGCCGCCCTCTGTACAATCGCGCGGATCGACGCAGGATCATCTTCGATGAACGGCAGGATGGGCATCAGCAGAGCGCCCACCTCAACTCCAGCACTGGCCAGCTTGGCCATGGCGGCCAGGCGTCGGCTCGGGGAGGGGGCGAGCGGTTCGACGCGCGCGGCGAGCTCGTCATCGACGGTCGTCAGTGTGAATGAGACGATCGCTCTCGTCTGTGCGATTTGGGCGAGTGTGTCGAGGTCTTTGACCACGAGGTCGCTCTTGGTGGTCACATGAACGGGGAAACCCTCATCGGCCAACACCTGTAACGCCTGTCCCGTCAGGCCGTACTGACGCTCAGCAAAGGTGTATGGATCAGACATGGCGCCTGTGCCTACGATGCCAACCAACCGCTTGCGGGGCAGCTCGTCGCGCAGCCGCTCGATAGCATTGACCTTGACCAACACGTCGCGAAAGTCTGCGATGCCATAGCAGAGTGACCGCGAGTCGCAGTAGATGCATTGGTGCTCGCAGCCGCGATAGATGTTCATGCCGTACTTGATCTGGAACCAGGGATCGGGCTGCTTGTGCCCTGAGAGCAGCGTCTTGGCCTGGATTTCGATGATCATCGCGGCGGGTCAGTCGCAGGTGTGTCCGGCACGGTCGAGGGCGCGCGCCAACCGCTGGTAAGCGGGTAGATAATCGCGTTCAGCACGAGCACGGTCAAAGCTGCGCTCGGTGTCGAACCAGACGTGGTCAGGCAACCAGCTGTCGGGCTTGAGGCCTGCCTGTCTCGCCAGGCGGTGGGCATGCCAGAAGAACATGATGCTCAGGCATTGGCCTGAGAGCGCGTCGGCCATAAAGGCACGAGCCAGTGGGCCACCATCGTCATGCAGGCCGCTGTCATGATAGTCGCGCAGCAGGCGCTCACGATCATAGGGCACACTGCGCAGTTCGGCCTGCCAGCGCCCATCCACGAGTGTCAAGAGGGCATAGTCAGCGTGTCCAGTGCCGTTGGTGGGCACGCCCACCGAACCTGGGCACACGGCGAGCCGGCCATCGAGGCAGGCGCGCCACTGCAGATGGGTGTGACCGCACACGAGGACGCTCGCCTGCACGTCGGCCATCACATCGCCAAGCGGGCGAGGCAGCGTTCGCGTGCTGGGCAGACCGGTGACGTGGGCTACTTCGGCCACCAACGCGCCGGTCACTGGCAACACGGGCTCGCGCACGTCGAGTGGTGAGCCGTGCACCAGACAGATGGGCGGAGCGTTGCCGAACTGGAGCACGCGCTGCTCGGCCAGCGCCGTGACTGCGCCGATGATAGCGGGAGTGAGCTGCGCGGCAGACCAGCGTAGCGGTCCATAGTGCACTCCCGACTGCCATGCTGCCGGAGCTCTGCCAACGCGGATGTCGACCAGGTCCTGGTCGTTGTTGCCGCGAATCAGGATGGCGCCGCGCTCCTGGAGCAGCTCAAATGTCTGTACCGGGCACGGGCCGGTGGCCAGGTGGTCGCCAGCGGCGATGATGCCCTCGATGCCTTTCGCATCTGCGTCGGCCAGAACCGCCTCCAGCGCAGCCAGGTTGCCGTGGATATCAGCCAGCAGAGCCAGTCGCATGTTCGTGCTTCCTGTTGTCAACAGCCGCAAACCATTATACCATCGAGCGCATCTGTGCGAATTCTTGGAGGGCGATAGACATGCTTAACAGATTCATCGCGGTCGTGCTTGTTGTGGCAGCAGTGCTGCTTCTGGCGGCGCCCGTGGCTGCCGGCGGCGACCAGGTGCGCGGCGCCAAAGGGCAAGGCGGTGTCCATCAGGAACAAATGCAAGATCCCCCACCGTTTCAGCCATAGGGTAACCGCGAACTGGGCAGCAGGAGACACTGCAGACAGCGCCGGCCGGGCGAGGGTAGTCAGTCCGATTGTGTGTGAGCTCGCACCGTGGCGGCAAAGGCCTGGGCGTCTCCGCGGAGCACCCGCTCGCGGGGGATGACCATGCCAGCGCCGCGTCCTCGGAAGATGAAAAGCGCCGTCTCTGTCTCGGCCAGGGCGGTGATCTCTGACCAGGCGATGGCGAACTCGCCGTTGCCTGTGCGCTCGATAATGCCTTTCTCGGTGAGCTCTAGGTGATGTTTGCCCAGCGTGCGCTGGCCGCGCCCGTGCGCAAACGAGAGCCGGGCAGAGCGCTCCAGGCGTCGCCTGATGATGCGGCGCATGCTGAGCGCCAGCGCCACCGCCAGCCCCATGCCCACGAGGGTGAGCAGCGATGAGCCGCCCTTTTGGCTGTTCAGGAACAGCAGAATCAGGATCAGTATCGCTGGCACCATACTCACCAGATTCTGCAGCCGACGCAGGCCTCGGTCATGGTCGAAAAAGTAGAGCTGCAACGCAACCAGATCATCGACCGTATTAGTGTAGACGAGTTCCATGCCACCCCTTTCGCGCCAAGGTGATTATACCACGGGGCTCGGATGGGCCCTGAAAGCCGATTCACCCGGGTGTCTTGTATGCAATCGTACGAGAACAGAGGGAACAACCGTTGTTGCGAACTGGCCACCGCCCGCGGCCTAGGCTGCGCGCCAAGCTCATCTCCTGGTCGTTCATCCCAACGGCGATCGTGTTGGTGGCGGTGGCTGGAGTCATTCTGTACGCCTTCCAGAGAGCCACTGCCGACCTGGTGATCGAGCGGGATCGCGAGTTGACGCGCCTGATGGCCCGGCAAGTGAGTCTCGAGATCGAACCCTATGAGCGCACTCTTGCTGAGGTGGCCGCTCAACTGGCCCCAGCCAAAGATGCGGGCGAGCGCTGCGCCCTGCTACACGACCAGACTGCTCGGCTTGGCTTCTTTGATGGCGGGGTTGCCCTGTTGGATGCTAACGGGGTTGTTCTCACGATGACGCCAATGGATGTCAGGCAAATGCGCCGCGACTGGGGGCAGCACGGCGGCATCAGCCGCACCTTGAGCACAGGAATAGCCTCTTTTACGTCTGTGGGCCCGTTTGGTCTTCAAGAGGACGACTCGGTGGGCATGGTGATGCCGCTGCGCTCCGAAGAGGGCGAGGTGGTTGGCGCTCTGGTGGGCATCTTTGCGCTGCGCGACGGCACACTCAGCGGCGTGTATCGTCAGGCTGAGCAGCAGGTGGCTAGCCGGCTTGGCAAGGACCCACTGTACTGGCAGAGTGGCTCGTCGAGCGAGCAGGGCGGGGCCTCAGGACTGATCGTGTTGTTGCAGCGGGCCGGCCTGACGCGTTACAGCGCGTCGAGCACGGCCAGCGCCTACCTCGTAGACCGGCAGGGCGTGGTGATCCATGGCGCTGCTGGAGACCTGACAGGGCATCGCTTGCCCCAGAACGAACTGCAGGAGCTGATCGCTGTCGGGCAGGTCGGCGCCCTGCGCATGCGTAGCGACGGTGGACGGCAGATGGTGGCCTGTTATGCGCCCATCGGCAGCACCGGTTGGGGCCTCATTACCTGCGAGGATTGGGGCATTCTCTACGAGCCCGCCCGTCGCTTGAGTCACTACCTCGTGGTTCTACTGGCTCTGGGCGTGCTTGTCCCGGGGTTGGTGGTGACGATAGCCATCCGCCGCATCACCCGTCCGGTCGATACGCTGGTGGCAGCGACACGCCGCGTGGGAGCCGGCGACTTTGTGCGGGTCGAGCTCGATACGAGGGATGAACTGGCCGAACTGGCCAAGGGCTTTAGCCAGATGTCTGCCAGGTTGCAGGCGCTCTACGCTGATCTTGAGCAGCGCGTGGCCGACCGTACACTCGAGTTGCGTACACTACTCGATGTCTCGCAAAAGGTGAGCAGTATCCTCAGCCCGCCGCAGGTGCTGGAGACGGGCCTGAGCGCGCTATTGACCTTTGTGGGGGCGCAACAAGGTTTGGCGTGCGCAGAGGGTCAGGGCGACGGCGAGCAGGAAGATATCATCGTAAGCCTGGGCGAGCTGCCCTGTGCGACTGAGGTCTTGTGCACACTCTCTGATCAGGCCGCTGATGGCAAGGGTAAGCCCGTCGTGGCGACTCTCGCAGGGGGCACCACAATGCTGGTGGTGCCGCTGCAATCGCCCGAAGGTCGCCTGGGCCGTCTGATGGCTCTGTTGCCGCCGGCGTTCGAGTTGCCGGAACCCAGACTGGCGTTGGTGGCGTCTATTGGGCAGCAGGTCAGCGTGGCGCTGGGCAATGCCCTCCTATTCGAGCGCGCCAGCGCGGTGGCCGCCGAGGCCGAACGCCAACGTCTAGCGCGAGATCTGCATGACTCAGTGGCCCAGGCAGTCTACGGGGTGAGCCTCTATGCGCGCGCCACCAATCGTCTGCTGGCGTCAGGGCAAGTGGAAGCCGCCCAGCGCCATCTGGAGGTGCTGCAGGATAGCGCGTGCCAGGCTCTGGCCGAGATGCGCTTGCTCATCTACCAGGCGCGAGGCCCTGCGTGCGAGCCAGGGCGTCTGGCTGAGGCCATTCAGGCGCGCCTCGATCATGTTGAGGTCCGCGCAGGGATCAGCGTAGAGCTAAAGGTAGCCGTCGAGTCGCTCATCGAGCCGGCCGTCGAGGAGGCGCTCTTCTATGTGGCCACCGAGGCACTCAACAATGTCGTGCGTCATGCCAATGCGAGCAGCGTGCGCATCAGGCTTGCCTCGCACGATGGACGCGTTGCGCTAGACGTGGCTGACGATGGACAGGGGTTTGACCCAGCGAGGGTACGCGCTGGCGGCGTCGGGCTGGGCAACATACAGACCCGCATCCAGGAGCTGGGCGGCCAGGTCCGCATCACAAGCGCGGCGGGCAAGGGGACGGTGGTGAGCGTGGAGGTTTTGATGTGAGTGAGCGGTCGATCCGCGTGTTGGTGGTCGACGACCATACCATTGTGCGCAAGGGCATCTGCGCGCTGTTGCAGACAGAGCCCGGTATCGTTGTTGTGGGCGAGGCAAGTGATGGCGCAGAGGCGATTACTGCGGTGGAGAGAACGCACCCTGATGTGGTGTTGATGGATCTGATGATGCCTGGCGTCGATGGCGAGCAGGCCACCAGCACCTTGCTATCGCGATATCCCGAGCTGCGCGTGCTGGTGTTGACCTCGTTCACGGCCGATGAGCATGTGGTGGGGGCCATCAGGGCTGGCGCCGCTGGTTTCCACCTCAAAGACGCTGATCCCCACGACCTCATCGCCGCGATTCGCTGCGTGCACGCGGGGCAGAGCTCACTGGACCCGTTGGCCGCACGCACCCTCATGTCTCGCATTTCTCATGACTCGCGCGCAGATGTGGGCGTGCTGACTCCGCGCGAACTGGAGGTGGTGCGAGAGGTCGCCCGGGGGCTCTCCAACCAGGAGGTGGCCCAGGCACTCTACATCACCGAGGTGACCGTGCGCGCTCATGTGAGCAACGTGCTGGGCAAGCTGAACCTGAGCAGCCGCACCCAACTCGCCCTGTGGGCGTTGCGCCGCGGCATCGTCTCCCTCGAAGGCGACGCCTGAGGATCATACAAAAGTTGTAGAGGCGATTAGCCATCCGTCCGGTGCGGATGCCTGGGGTATTATGCTATCCTACGGGCGACACCGTCAAGGTTGTCAGACGGCATCAGGCTCTGGGATGCTCAAGGGGCTTGGCTTCCCAGAGCCGCTCCTTTCAGGCCACTGCGCTCCCCCACCCCCACCCCAGCGCTGGCCTGAAAGAAACACTCCAATGGTCACCGACCGGTTGGCACCCGCCAACCGGTCGGTGACGTTTCCACGCCGTCACGCTCCGCGTATAATGCCAGCCAGCATATGACGGGAGGCCCCCATGCCCACAAGGATGCTCTTTACGCTGTTCACCAAACCATGGCCCCAGCTGTCGCTGGAGCGGCTCGTTGAGTGGGTAGCATGTCTGGGCTATGACGGCGTCGAGTTGCCTGTGCGCCCCGGCTACCAGGTGCCGCCTGAAGAGGCCTCTGTGCGGCTGCCAACCGCGGCCCGCATCTTTGAACGCGCCGGGCTGCGCATCGTCAGCGTGGCCGGCCCGGCCGATGCCAGCACTATCAGAGCCTGTGGCGATGCGGGAGTGCCGATCATGAGAACGATGGCGGCCATCGCGCCGGGCGAGGGCTATCTGGAGGCAGAGACGCGTCTGCACCGCGAGTTTGACGCTCTGTTACCGGTGCTCGAGGCATCGGGCGTCACCCTGGGCGTACAGAACCATTGCGACCGTTTCGTGGCCAATGCTTTGGGGCTCGACCGTCTGTTGTCTCCTTATGATCCACGGTGTGTGGCAGCCGTGTGGGATGCCGCTCATGAGGCCCTCAACGGCGGCCTGGCAGCCTACGCGCTCGATGTGATCTGGCCACGGCTGTGCATGGTCAATCTCAAGAACGCCTTTTGGAGGCGCACTAACGGGCCTGAAAGCGGTGTGGCCTCTTGGCGACACTACTGGACGGATGGCCCCAACGGCCTTACGGACTGGCCTGAGGTGGTTCGCGAGCTACAGCGGCGTGGCTATCAGGGGCCAGTGTGCCTGACAGCCGAGTACAGCGATGCGTCGCTGGTGGATACACTGGCCGCCCGAGACCTGGCCTGGGCTCGCTCTCTCTTTGCGGAGGAGGCCTAGCATGCAGCGTGTGCGCGTTGCCGTGGTGGGCGCAGGGGCCATGGCGAACCAGGTACACTATCCTTCGCTGGCGAGTATGGATGACGTCGACCTCGTCGCCATCTGCGACCTCGACGCGCAGCGCCTACAGACGACGGCCGACCGCTGGGGCGTTGCTCGACGTTACAGCGACTATCAGCAGATGGTAGAGCAGGTTGCCCCCGATGCCATCTATGTGATTGGCCCGCCGCATCTCATGTACGACATCTGGGCCTGGTGTTTGGAGCAGCGGCTCGACCTATTTATCGAAAAGCCGCTGGGTATCACCGAGCACCAGGCGCGGTCGCTTGCCTACCTGGCCGCACAGCACGGCTGTGTCACACAGGTGGGGTTTCAGCGGCGGAGTAGCCCTTTGGCGGCCAGGCTCCATGATATCTGCCTGGCGCGTGGGCCCATTACACTTGCGGCCTGCGAGTTCTTCAAGTGCAGCCTCGCGCCCTTTCTGGGAGCCAGGGATCATATGATGGACGACACTGTGCATGCCATCGACACGCTGCGCTGGGCGTGTGGTGGCGAGGTGGCCGCGGTGCATAGCACCTGCCGCCGGGTGGGCGTTCCAGATATCAATCTGATCTCTGCCGAGCTGCAGTTTGAGAACGGGAGCCTCGGCCTGCTGACAAACAGCTGGAGCAGCGGCCGCCGGGTGTTCCGCATGCAGATGCATGCTCCCGGCATCTGTGCCGAGCTGGAGCATGAGACCGGCGGCGTGGTGTATGCCGATGGTGACGTCCAGGGCAGGCACTATGATGCCCGTGAGGTGGCGGGCTCGCAGGCGCTGCACATCTATGGCGGCTTTGCGGCCAAGAGCCGCGAGTTCATCGATGCGGTCAAAAACCGTACGCAACCCAGCTCGTGTTTTGCGGATGCCTACAAGACCATGCAGATCGCCGAGACGATCCTGGCTCAGGCCATACTGGCCGGCGCCTGAGAGGAGCTGCTATGCTGACTCTGCACTTGCGACACCAGGAGTTGGCCACCGATGCGGGTGGACGCACCATTTGGCGCACAGTCGAGACGGCGCAGACCGTCGATGCTGCGCGTCTGGCTATCATTGTCTGCGATGTGTGGGACCATCATTGGTGCCTGGGCGCCGAGCAGCGCCTGGCGTTGTTGCTGCCTCGCATGCAGCAAGCGCTCGCCGCTGCCAGAGATCGCGGGGCGCACATTATTCACGCTCCGTCAGACACCATGGCGTTCTACATTGGCCACGCCGCACGTGAACGGATTGCGGGGGCGGCTCCTCTGTCAGTGCCCGCCGAGTTGCCACATGACGACCCGCCGTTACCCATCGATGCCAGCGATGAAGGCTGTGACACGCACGACTGCACCCCGCACCGTGCCTGGACACGACAGCATCCAGCCATTAGCATCGATTGTACACGCGATGTCATCACCGACAGCGGCCAGGAGGTGCTGGCCTATCTGCAGAGGCAACAGATCGATCAGGTGCTGATTATGGGGGTGCATACCAATATGTGCGTACTGCACCGCACCTTTGCCATCAAGCAGCTGGTGCGTTGGGGGGTGGCCGTAGCGCTGGTTCGCGACCTGACCGATGCCATGTACAATCCGGCGCGGCCGCCTTATGTGAGTCACGAACAGGGCACGGCGCTTGTAGTGGGCTATATCGAAAAGCATTGGTGCCCGACGATAGACAGCGCTGATCTGGTGCGCTAGGGGGCGGGGCGGTGCGATCGACCGATGTAAAGGTGCGGGCGGCGCAACTCTGGTTCTTGCCGGTGCAGACGCGGGTGCCGCTCAAGTTCGGGCCCGAGACGCTGACCTCAGTGATCTGCGCGCGTGTGGCCTTGACCGTCGAGGATCGGCGTGGGCGCCTGGCGACGGGGTGGGGCGAGACACCTCTCAGTGTGCAGTGGGTATGGCCCAGCGAACGCAGCTACAACGAGCGCGCCCACGCGCTCGGCGCGCTCTGCGGACGGCTGGCCAGGCGTTGGGCAAGCTTTGACGCATGGGGCCATGCCCTGGAGCTGGGCCATGCCTTCCAGCAGCAAGAGCTGCGTAACATCGCTGCCGAGGGCTCGTTGCCCGTGCCCTGGCTCGCGGCTCTGGTCTGTTGCTCGCCCTTTGACCTGGCGCTCCATGACGCCTATGCCAGGCTTGTGGGGAGACCAGTGTATTCGATCTACGATCGCGACCTGCTGAACCATGATCTTGAGGCCTACCTGGCGCCGGCCACGCGCTCGACGATTGCATTTGCAGGCGCCTATCCGGCCGACTATCTACAGGCGCGGCCTGCGCGCCTGCCGGTGTGGCACCTGGTAGGGGGGCTCGATCCCCTGAGCGAGGACGATCTGACGGGCGATGAGCCTGATGATGGCTATCCGGTGCTCTTGCGCGACTGGATCGCTCGCGATGGCCTGACCTGTCTCAAGATCAAGCTGCGTGGCAACGACGCCGCCTGGGACTATGAGCGGTTCTGTCGCGTGGGGCAGATCGGTAGCGAGACGGGCGTTGACTGGCTATCGGCCGACTTTAACTGCACGGTCACCGACCCGGCCTACGTCAACGGTATTTTGGATCGCCTGTTGGTCGAGCAGCCGCGCCTTTATGGCATGCTGCTCTATGTGGAGCAGCCCTTTCCATATGACCTAGAGGCAAACGCCCTCGACGTGCACAGCGTCTCGGCCCGCAAGCCGCTGTTCATGGACGAAAGCGCGCACGACTGGCGGCTGGTGCGCCTGGGCCGCGAGTTGGGCTGGTCGGGCGTGGCTCTCAAGACGTGCAAAACTCAGACGGGAGCTCTTCTGAGCCTCTGCTGGGCTCGGGTGCACGGCATGGCGCTCATGGTCCAAGACCTCACCAACCCGATGCTGGCTCAGATTCCACATGTGTTGCTGGCGGCCCACGCAGGCACCATCATGGGCGTCGAATCTAACGCGATGCAATTCTACCCAGATGCGTCGTCGTTCGAGGCACGAGTACATCCTGGGCTCTATCATCGTCGTCAGGGGATGCTCGATCTGGACTCTGTCCAGGGGCCTGGCTTTGGCTATCGTTTGGACGAGATCGCGCGCCCCCTCGGCGATCCCGCCGTGGCGATCGGTGGGCAGTAGGATGAGGCGGCGCCAAGGCCGCCTCAAGACTAGGCCTTTGTGGCGAGCTGACAGTAGGGACGACTCTGCACTAAGGGCAGCCGGCAGGCCTGCTCTGAGGCCCACTGTTTGATGAGGGCGGTACGGTCTGCCCATACAGCCCTAGCGCTGGGCACAAGCCCGGCCTCAACCAGTAGATGGTGTCGGCTGGCAGCCTGTATGATGTCACGATACTGCTCGGCGCGCACATGGTATTCGAGATCCAGATTACTCATGTCACGGCTCCTTTGCTGTGACTGCAGGATAGGAATCATCGGTCATTCAGCTGCTACGATGCGCTCTGCGCAAAGGGCGGAGCGTCACGCGGCTAAGCTGGCAAGCGACAAGCTGCTGATAGGCGCACGCCTGGCACCGCGCACCACAAACGCCCCAGGCGTTCCTTACGATAGAACCGGTGTGGCCGGTGTTGGTGTGTGAGGCTTTGTGCCTGGTGCACTCTGTGATGATACTCTGCCTCGCTCAGCAGATCTTGATAGATGCGTATCTGTCCATCGAGCTGTATGGCATGCACAGGAACCCTCCTGATTAAGCGCCTTTAAGAAACTGTCGCCATCATAGCACGTCGGACGTCAATAGTCAAGTAAAATGATCAGATTTATATAGATTAGAGCAGAGGACAGGTCGTCAGGCGCACCCGTGACGAGCAGCCGAGGTGGCTGTCTGAACCTCCTCAGGCTGCCAGGGCGGCAGTGGGCGCTGCACCTCGAGGCCGTTGCGGATGGCATAGAGGTCCGAGTAGCCAACGCGCGTCGATACGGCAGCGCGGATGTCGGCATCATCGACTCCCTGGGCGATGAGCTGCCGGATGGTGGGCAGGTGCCGGCGCCAGGCGGCATTGACCGCGGTGATGCGCGCGGCGTCGGCATGAGGGCATGCCTTGCGCGAGGCCAGCGCTGTGGCGAGCTGTTCCTCATTGTTGATGCGCTCGGGCACCGTGTTGGCATAGAGCCCTACATCGCGACGATGGTGCGCGTCCGAGTTCCAGACTGGAAAGACCCCCAGCGCCTGCACGAGTCGCGCAGCGCCATCGCTGGCCGCGCCGTGCATGTTGCAACTTGCCACCTCAATGCCGTCTACGGGGCACGTGGCGAGAGTCTCGGGCACCTGGTCGCGGTAGCGGTAAGGGTGCGCCAAAATCACCACTCCGCCCAGACGCTGGCTGTGCCCCACGATCTCCTCAGCAGGCAGGCGAGGTGCGAACCAGCTCTGAGGGGAGATGCCCAGCACCAAGTAATCGTCACCTTCATCCGATGTCAACTCGATGCCCGACAGAATGAGCAGCTTGGGAAAGCTTGCGCGCAGTTCTGCTAGCTCATCGGGTGGCCAGGTTACGTTGTGCTCGGTGAGCACGATACCATCGAGCCCATGCTCGAGCGCCGATTGCGCCATCTCCTCGGGCGTTGAGTTTCCGCATGAAGAGTAGCGGTTGGTGTGGACATGAAGGTCGATGAGCATGGTGCAGGCCCCCGGGCATTTTGTGACAAAACTGCTTGATTATAGCACCGCCGCTCGCCGCCACACAAGACGGGCACTACCACATCGTTGGCTTGTGCGCTAGAATGCCTCCAATCCGACGTGTAGGGGTGAATGATGGTAACAGCGGCCGATACACAGGTGTTTGATCTGGTGCTGGCAGGGGGTAGGGTGCTCGATCCGGCCACGGGCCTCGACAAAGTGGCCGATGTTGCTATCACAGGTGACCGTATTGCGGCCATCGACACAGGGCTGGTGGCCCGTGCACGCCGTACGGTGGACGCCAAAGGTCTGCTGGTGACGCCAGGCCTCATCGACATGCACGTGCACGTCTATCCTCACCATTTCGATATCAGTGTGGTGGCCGATGGCCAGAGCTTTTCCTCGGGCATCACGACCATGGTCGATGCTGGCTCGGCTGGCCCGGCCAACTATGCGCACTTTCGTCAGGCGGTGGTGCAGCGCTCCAAGACGCGCATCTTGGCGCTTGTCAATATTGTGGATCTCGGCATGGGGGGCGACTTTGAGCAGGATGTGGCACGCATGAACCCCGCCTGGACGGCAGAGGTGGCGTCGGCCTACCCCGAGGTGGTGGGCGTCAAGATGGCGCACTACTGGACCTGGCAACCATGGGATGCCAGGCACGCGCCGTGGGACTGTGTCGATCTGGGCGTCAGGGCCGGCGAGTTGTCTCACAAGCCGACCATGACGGATTTCTGGCCTCGCCCGCCCGAACGGTCGTATGAGGACCTCATTCTGCATCACCTCCGCCCAGGAGACATCCATACGCACGTGTTTGCGCAGCAGTTCCCTGTGCTGGTCGAAGGCGGCCGGCTCAACAAGGTCTATGAGCAAGCGCGCAAGCGTGGGATCGTCTTTGACCTGGGCCATGGAGCCGGTAGTTTCTGGTTCCGCTGGGCAGCGCGCGCCATCGAACAGGGCTTTGTGCCCGACTCGATCTCGACCGACCTACATACGCGCAACGCGGCGAACGGCCTGGTCACCAACCTGCTTAACGTCGCCAGCAAGCTACTGAATCTGGGTGTATCGGTCGAAGACGCCATCGCCAAAATGACGATAGCGCCTGCTCGCGAGATCGGTCGGCCTGAGCTGGGCACGTTGCGAGTAGGGGCCGAGGCCGATGTGGCGCTGTTGGCGCTGGAGCAGGGGCAGTTCGGCTTTATCGACTGTGGCGGCGCCCGGCTGCAGGGCGATCGCCGCTTGCGCTGCCGTTTGACGGTGCGCGCCGGAGAGGTGGTGTACGACCCGGATGGCCTGGCCGCGCCCGATTGGACAACAGCTCCAGGCAGCTACTGGCGCTGCCGCGGGCCAGAAGGCTCGCCCAACGGCTGGCAGCCCCCTGATAGTCTGTATGTGGGGTAGGTCCTTGAGCGCAAAGAGGCCGGCTGGGCGAACCCAACCGGCCTCGGTGTCGGGGCGAGACGATTTGAACGTCCGACCACTTGAACCCCATTCAAGTGCGCTACCTGGCTGCGCTACGCCCCGATCACGAGCGCAAGTATAGCACCGCCGCCAGGCTGCGGCAAATTGCCGTCAGGGCGCTGGCATTCACCAGCGCAGCGATGCGCGCGCCGTCCCCCCTTGCACAATAGTCGTGATGGTCTCTCCCAGGCGGAGCGCAAAGTTCACTCCGCGGTCCTCGGGATAGATCTGCGAGGTGTTGGCCAGGTAGAGGCCTTTGATCCCTGTCTCGTGCGACGGTATGCGCTGTGAGTAGTTGACGTCAAACACGGGCTGGCCAAAGCGGTCTTTGAACAGCCAACTCTCGTTGATCCAGTCGAGCCGAAATGCTGGATTGAGGCGACGCAGCGTCGGCTCGTAAAGTTCGAGCAGCTCCTCTTTGGACATGTGGAACTGCGGATGCTCGGGCGAGACATAGTTGCTCAGATACAGAATACGCTTGCCCTGGTAATGCTCTGGCTCGATAAAGTTGGTGTGTTCGAGCGCTACCACCAGAGGGATGTCATGTTCTGGCAGGCTGAGCCAGTAGTTGTCGACCAGCGAGCGATCCATCGTGGCCACCAGCACAATAGCACCCTGATAGCGCTGCACCTCGAGAAGACGGCGATAGTCGTTGGGCATGTCGGGCGCGATCTGCAGCGCCACATGCGACCCTACAGTCATGATGACGGCATCGAGATCATCGGTGAACGATGTGCCGTTCTCTGTGTAGGTGAGGCCTGTGCAGCGGCCTTCGACGACATGGACGCGCTCAACCGGCGCGCTGGTGTGGATGCTGCCGCCGTCGGCTCTGATGCGCTGTTCGAGACCATCGATCAGCAGTTGTAGCGAGCCCATCACGTAGCCCAGGCTCTCATGCCATTCGCCACCGTTGTGCGCGCGGCGCACCTGGATCTTGGTCGAAAGCCAGGCCATGTTGACACGTTCATCGAGGTCGCCGAACTTGCCGCGGAGCAGGGCACCCCAGACGACATCGTAGATGGGGCGTGTGCCACGCTTGAGCAACCACTCCTTGGCGGTGATGCGCTCGAGCTTGCGCCAATCGCCAAAGTGCTGCAGCCACAACGTCTGCACCCCCAAGATGATCCGCGACAGAAAGGGCAGCGGCTTGAACTTGATCAAGTCTAGTGGCGTGACAAAGTCGTGAATCCGTCCACCGTAAAAGTAGCCGGAGCGGTTGTGATGCCACACCAGCCGATCGCTCAGGCCAAGCTCATCGATCAGATCGAGAACGGCCAGGTCGCTGTGAAAGATGTGATGGTAAAAGTGCTCTAGTCGATTGCCGGCGATGGGAAAGGTCCCTGCCTGCCCACCGAGACTGGGCTGGGCCTCGTAGACACTGACCTGGTGCCCTGCCTGGCCGAGGCGATAGGCGGCCATCAGCCCGGCCATGCCCCCACCAACGATACCGATACGCATGCTGCCTCCTGAACGCTAGGCGTGCAACCTCTGAGTAAAGGGTGTTGACAAGGTCATTCCTGTTCCTGCGGCGTCAGCGGGATCAGGATGTGATCTGGCGCCAGCCGTGCGCCAGTGTAGTGGTCGTAGAGACCTATGCGTGCGACGAATGGGCCGCCCGTCCCGAGGCTGTCGAGGGCCAACACATGGCTGTCCTCGATCCGCTCACCGGGCTGCCATACCCATGTGGGGCACATCCACTGCCTGGGCCGAGCATCCTCTTGAGCGATGATGTTACCCTCGCGGTCGAGGATGTGCACGAACACCTTATAGTCGCTGTCTGGGCGTTCCAAGGCCTCCCAGTACAGGTCGAGTTGCAGCTCGGCGCCGGCTACGAGTTCGACGCCATTCCACGCGTAGCCTAGCAGAAGAATCTGTGCGCCTATCGGCTGGTCTAGCCGCTGCAGTGTGTCGGGCAGTTGCGGCACAGGGCGTGGCGCATAGACGCGATGACGCTCATCATAGCCCACGGTGAGGTCATAATGACAGGCCACCCAGGCCGCGAAATCGTCGGTCGAATCGAGCTTTTTCTCCCAGAAGATGACCGCCGCCGGGTCATACTCGCGGGCTGCATCGATCATCTGCTGGTCTGTCAGCTCGCCCGTGTAGATGCGCATGCGAGACGTGTTTGCGATGTTGATGGGCACCTCTCGGTTGGCCCTGATGGCGATGATCTGACCGTCAGTGATCACATAGTCGTCGGGTTGAGTGTTGGCCACCAGCCAGTCCGTCGCCTGCCGACTGACGTCGATAAAGTCATCTTCACGTGCCTGGATCACCGCATATGCTGCCCAGATGTCACCCTTGAGCTCGATGAACGTGGCAACCAGGATGGCGCCGGCGAGGTAGGTGTGCCAGGGCACCCGAGCAGAGCGGAACCAGTGCCATGTGGCCACAAGGCCAACACCTGCCACGGTAGAGAGGGGCAGCAGCAACACGATCTGATGGTGGCGGTACATGGGAGTATGCGTGATCAGGGCAAACAGGGTGACTCCGAGCCACCCTGCCATCATGACAGCAGAGACGCGGCGCTTTTGCCACAGCGCTACAAAGCCCACAATGTCGAGCAGCACGAGGCCGATATGCTGCAGGCGATAGTTGTCGGCAAAAAGATACTGGTACTGGTGACGGATGTTGCGCCAGAGTTCGAGGGGGAACGCTTCCTGACTCTGTCGGTAGGTAACCCAGAACTGGTGAGCGAACTGGGTTGGGTTGGTGAGCAGCACGCCGATAGCAAAGGGAATCAGCAGCGCGCACGAGAAGAGCAGCCCATGTCTAAGGATCCGCAGCGGCTTGCGGGCCACATAGAGGATCGCGATGCCTGGCACGGTGAGAGCGGGCCACATGGTGGGCTTGAAGTAAAGGGCCACTGAGAGCACGGCCCCGCTTGCTAACAGCCACCCCAAGCCACCTCGTTGGCTGTAGCGCACAGCCAGCCAAACCCCGAGCGTGGCCAAGGCCAGCGCAGGGACCTCGGTCATCGCGGCAGTAGAGAGCACCACAAAGTGCGGCATCACCGCCAGCATCAGAATGGCCGCCACACCTGCCCACGGTCGACTTTGCTCGCGGGCCAGGAGCCCCACTGCAGCCAACGCGACTAGCCCTCCGACAAAGACGGCCAGGCGCGCTGTGGTCAGCGAATAGCCCAACAGGTGATGTGCTAGCGCTAGATACTGGATGAATCCGGGAGGATAGTTGAACCAGATGTCGCGGTAGAGGCCGTGGCCCTCATACACCGCCTTGGATGTCAACGCAAAGACCGACTCATCGTCGTGCCAGGCGTAATAGTCGAGCCCTCTGACGACGAGCGCTGTATACAGCGCCAGAATGGCCACGACGACAAGCCAGCGCCAAAGGGCGCTCCGACGCCCTGGCGCAGGGCGGTATGTATCTGCTTGCGTGTCTGTGGCCATGGCTTTTGCCTGCAAACTGACGTGCTGGGCATCATCATAGCGCAACCCAGGCGCCTGCCCAAAAGAAACGGTTTGACGGCCTTCACCGACTGTCGCCCAAGGCGGCCCATCGCGATGGTAATGGGCCGCCTTGAAGGAGCTCTGCTATTGGCTCACGCAGCTAGATCGCCTCGATGGTCGAAGGGGGCTTGGTGGCCAGGTTATAGGTCACACTGACGACGCCAGGCACCTCCTCGAGTATGGTGTCGGCCAGTCGGCGCAGCGTATCCCAGGGCAGGGCAGTTGGCGACGCCGTGCGGGCGTCAGCGCTATCCCAACAGCGCACCTCGATTTGCTGGCCGAAAGAGCGCCGGCCACTGCGCATGCCTGTGACGCGGTCCTCGTGCAGAATGGCCAGGTACTGAAAAGCGCCACAACCCGCCAACGCGCGCTCAACGACCGCCGTGGCCAGGCGCACCGTCTCGATGCGCTCGGGCGTAGCCTCGCCGATGACGCGCGCTGCCAGCGCGGGCCCGGGGAAGGGCATGCGGGCGAACACCTCGGTTGGCAGGCCCAGCGCGGCGCCCACCTTGCGGACGCCATCTTTGCGTAGCTGCAGCAATGGCTCAACGATGGCATAGCCAAAGGTGGCCTCAGGGTCGATGCCTAACTGGGCAAAGACGTTGTGTTGCCGTTTGATGCCGGCCACAGTCTCGTCTACATCGGTGAGGATGGTGCCCTGCAACAGCACTCGTGCGCCACTCGAGCGCACCAGCGACCCGAACACATCACGGTAGAAGGTCTGGGTGATGGCTTCGCGCTTGCGCTCGGGATCGGTCAGGCCTGCCAGGGCTGCGAAAAACGCCTCGCGAGCATCGATGAGCTCCACCGGCACGCCGAGCTCGGCAAAGATCGCGATGGTACGCTCTAGCTCACCCTCTCGCATCAAGCCGTTGTCGACCATGACGGTGCGTAAACATTTGCCCAAAGCGCGGTGTCCCAGCATCGTCACCACTGCTGAATCCACGCCGCCTGACAGGGCATTGATGGCCGCCCCCTGGCCTACCGCGCTTTGGATGGCGGCCACCTGGTCTGCGATAAAGCGGGTCGCGTCGAGTTCGCTGACCCGAATCTCCTGGATCATCGTACACTCCTCATGGTGGGGGTAATCATGGCTTGTGACCCGCGATGGGTGGCCATTCAGTGGGGCCAAACGAGGTATTGACCGACCCGAGCAGCGTCAAGCCAGCGCCCAGGCGGCAATCGAGATCCACGATAAAGGGCGTTTCATAGTAGCACAGCCGGATCAGATAACGCGCCTCGCCGACCCACGCGCCGCTGGCCAACACCGGCGGGTTAGGCAGGGTTTCGCGCCGTGGCGAGGACGAAGCCGACTTGCGCCATTCTGCCTCGCCCGGCTGCCAGCTCGCTGGTGAACAAGTGAGGTTAGTGACGGCTTCGCTGCTTTGTAGGCGGACGTTGGCGCCTGTGCGGCCAAAGTGCAGCGTGGCCGACCGCAACCCATAAGGGTTGTCTTCGAGGATGTAGCGCCCATTGAAGGCTCGCGCGGCGGGCAGATAGCTTAGCCCATCGACGGGAGCGATGGCTCGGCTGCTGAGCACCTCGCCAAGAGCAGCCTGCGCCGCTCCATCGGCGGCGAGCGGAGTTGAGCGCATCGCTGGCAACAGGTGCCGCCACACCAGATTGAGCACGGCCTGCATGTCTCGCACGCCGCTGGTGATGACCAGTACGGCGTCCTGTTCAGGCATGATGATGCAGAACTGCCCAAAAGCGCCATCACCGCGGTAGGCCCCGTGGCGGCAGCGCCAGAACTGGTAGCCATAGCCCTGTTGCCAATCTGGCGTGGGCTGTGAGGAGTTGTCAGAGTGTGGCTGAGAGGCGGCATCTACCCATTCCACCGGCAGTAGGCACTGGCCCTGCCAGAAGCCCTTTTGCAGGTAGAGCTGACCAAGGCAGGCGATGTCCTCGGTACGCACGCTCAGGCCAAAGCCACCGGTGTTGACGCCTTGAGGGCAGGACTCCCACGTGGCACCGACGATGCCCAGCGGCTCGAATAGGCGCGGGGTGAGATAGTCGAGCAGGGTCATGCCGGTGAGCCTTTGCACGATGGCCGAGAGCATATAGGTGGCGCCAGTGTTGTACAAAAAGTGGGTGCCCGGCCGGTGAGCCACTGGCAGAGACAGGAATGCGCGCGCCCAGTCGCCGCCGCGGCGCGTAACCATAGGGTCCAGCGTGTCCATGTCATGGCCGGTGTTCATGGTGAGCAGGTGCTTGACGCGCATCGCCGTCAGGTTGCGACTTGACCGTTTGGGCGCTTTGTCTTCAAAGAAGGAGAGCACGGGATCTTCCACCGTCAGACGGCCTTCAGCAACGGCGAGGCCAACCGCGGTTGATGTGAAAGACTTGCTCAGCGAAAAGAGCTGGTGAGGGTGCTCGGCAGCGTAAGGCGACCACCACGCCTCGGCGGCTACCTGACCGTGCCGCACGAGCATGAACGAGTGTAGGCCACCCACCTGTGCTTCGGTGGCCTGGACAAAGGATGCGATGGCGCTCGAAGTGATGCCGAGCGCTTCGGGCGTGCTGCGAGGTATACGTGCGACCATGGGGGTCTCCTTTCATGGCCAAGAACGCGAAGATGATAGCGCAAAGGCGAGAGCAACGCGAACACTCATGGCCGCAGAAGGGCACGGCAAGGCCGGAGGGTGTTACGGGCAGGCTGGCAGGTGTCGGCTTCGCGGCACTTGACGCCGTCGGCCGCAGATGCTATGTAGCAGAGCATCTGTAATCGCACCACTCGACGCTGACCTGCCACGAGCAGATATCGATCAAGGGCATTACACACTGATGCGAGAGGAGCCAACAGTATGAGACAGAATCGCCCCATCCAGTCGGCGGTCAAGGGCAGGCGACTGCTGCAGCGCGAGCCGATCGATGCCACCAGCTGGGCCTATATGAAGATGCTGCGCGAGGGCAGCAAGACCAAGCGGGTCTATGACGTCGATCCCTATGCTGAGGTTTACCGGTTTCGCGAGAACATGTATGGATTGCTGATCGAGAGCGCTGACGGCATGGGCGATGTCTGGATGTTCCTGATCATCGGCCCCGGAAAGGCCATGCTGATCGACACCGGCTTTGGCATCGGCAACCTCAAAGGCCTCGTCGACGAGATCACCGGTGGCTTGCCTCTCATCGTTACCAACACCCACTGCCACTTTGACCATGCCTATGGCAACTGCCAGTTCGACCGCTGCTACTGTCACGAGCTCGAGGTCGAAGCCATGAATCGCAAACAGGATTCGCATATTTGGGATTACCTGTTCGACGAGCAGGGCAACGGTATCTGGATGGAATTCGACCGCGAGGACATCGTGCCGTTCAAGATGTACGAGGTTGTGGGCGTGCCAGATGGCTACACCTTTGACCTGGGCGAGGGCTATGAAGTGGAGCTGATCTGGGTGCCAGGGCACTCGGCCGGCCACGCCATGTACCTGGACAAGCGCAACCGCAACCTCATCGCTGGCGACGGCATCATCAGCATGCGCGTGGGCATGAGTGGCGGCAGCCCTTTTACGACGGTTACGGCGTACCGTAGAGAGCTGGTCAAGCTATCGCAGCGTGTGCACGAGTTCGACCATATCTTTCCGGGGCATTTTGTGGTCGACCTCGAGACCAGCGTGGTCTTAAGCCTGATCGAGGCTTGCGATGCGATCATCGCCAATCCAGAGGACTATGACGATTGCGAGGAGCGCATGGGGCGCGAGATGCTGCTCAAGTTCGTCAAGGGCCTCGGCACCATCGGCTACAACCGTTCTAACGTCTGAGCATGCACGGCGACGCACAACCACGGGTGATGGGAGCAAGCGGTATGAAAGACAATATCGCCATCGTATCTGCGCTCAAGTCTCACAAGATCAAGGTCAGAGAGCCGATCGACGAGCGCTGCTGGGCGTATATGAAGCTGATGCGAGAGACCCATGCGACCAAGCGTATGGTGGCGGTCAATCCGTACGCTGAAGTCTATCAGCTACGCGACAACCTCTATGCAATCCTGAGCGAGCACCTGTCTGGCGCGGGCGACATGTGGGACTATCTGATCATCGGGCCTCAAAAGGCCATGCTCATCGATACTGGGTTTGGCGTTGGCGATCTCAAGGGCTTGGTCAACGAGCTGACTGGCAGCATGCCATTGATCGTGGTCAACACCCATGCGCACCCAGATCACGCTTCGGGCAACTGCCAGTTCGACCGGGTCTACTGCCACGCGTATGACGTGCCCCAGCTCGAACAGATGCGGAATCCCCATATCTGGGATGTGTTGTTCGACGAAGAGGGCAAGCCGATCTGGACCGAGTTCGACCGCGAGGACATCGTTCCGTTTCACAAGTACGAGATCGTCGGCTGCCCCGATGGCCACACCTTTGATCTCGGCGCCGGCCACGAGATCGAGCTGATCCACACGGCGGGCCACACGGCAGGCCATTGCATGTTCCTCGATAAGAAGCATCGCCTGCTCTTTGCCGGCGACGACGTGATCAGCATGCGTATCAGCATTGGGGCGGCCAGGCCCGACTCTCCATTTGGAGAGTGGGCCACGGTCACCAGATACCGTGATCAGATGGCCAGGTTGGCGGCGCGGCTCGACGAGTTCGACTATGTCTTCCCGGGGCACTTTGTGCTCGATCTGGAGAACGAGGTGATCCTCAACCTATTGGACGCGGCTAACGCCATCGTGGCTGACCCGCAGGGCTTTGACTATGAGGATGCCTTTGAGACGTCTGCCGGCGTGGCGAAGCGTTATCACAAGTTCGTCAAGGGGCTGGGCACGCTGTCGTACAACGAAAAGACCGTGTAGCGCTCGCTTCGAGTGAGGCGCAAACAAACGCCGCTCTCACGGGCGGCGTTTGTTTCTGATGCGCCCAGCAGGGGTCGAACCTGCAACCTACGGATTCGAAGTCCGGTACTCTATCCATTGAGCTATGGGCGCCCAACGCCTCGGATTCTATGTCTGGGAGGCGTCGCTGTCAAGCCAGCTGAGTGATGACAGACTAGTTGACAGCAATGGGTGGGTGTGCTATGATGCCCGCAATTACAGCGTTGAGGCGAAAGATGACAGTCTTTGTGAGCGCAGTAGCGCTCGACGCCAACAAGAGCAAGTCGAAGAAGCCAGGCCTCGGGTCTGGTTAGGCTTGCTCGTACGCGCAAAGCGTAACAACAGAGAGCGGCTTTCCCAGACCGGGAAGGCCGCTTTTTTTGTTGGTCGGAACTGGTCGAATCAGATGTGTATGGAGGTGACGAACATGGTAGGCCACTGTCCAGAGTGTGATGCCGAGATCGAGTTGAACGATCCGATGGATGGCGAAATCGTCGATTGCCCTGACTGCGGGGTGGAGCTCGAAGTGGTGAGCATCGAACCGTTGCAGTTCGATCTTGCTCCTGAAGAAGAAGAGGACTGGGGAGAATAGCGATATGCCGCTCGAGGCGTTTAGCATCATCGAGTCCACATTGCGCGAGGGCGAGCAGTTCGTCGGCGCCAACTTTGGCACTGAGCAAAAGGTTGCGATTGCGCGGGCGCTTGACGAATTCGGCGTCGAGTATATCGAAGTGACGTCACCGGCCGCGTCTCCTCAGAGCTATGAGGACTGCAGAGCGATCGCCAGCCTTGGGCTGAAGGCCAAGGTGCTCACTCATACTCGCTGCACCATCGACGATGCGCGGCTGGCCATGGAGACAGGCGTCGATGGCATCGACGTGCTCATCGGCACGTCGTCTGTGCTGCGGCAGTTCAGCCATGGCAAGGATATCCCCCGAATCATCGAGATGGCCCGCGAGGTCGTCTCGTTTCTTTTGGGGCATGGTTTTGAGGTGCGCTTTAGCACCGAAGACTCGTTCCGCAGCAACATCGAGGACATCATTCCCATTTACCAGGCGGTGGACGAACTGGGCATCAATCGAGTGGGCATTGCCGACACGGTGGGCGTGGCCACGCCGATGCAGGTGTACAACCTGGTGTCGCGCGTGCGCCAGGCGGTGGGCTGCGATATCGAGTTCCATGGCCACAACGACTCGGGCTGTGCCATCGCCAACGCGTTTTGTGCGCTCGAGGCCGGTGCGACGCACGTCGATGTCAGCGTGCTGGGCATCGGCGAGCGCAACGGCATCGCGCCGCTGGGCGGGTTTGTGGCACGGCTCTATGCCCACGATCGCGCGCTGGTGTCCAAGTACAACCTGCCCAAGATCGTTGACCTCGATAACATGGTGGCTGACATCGTAGGCGTGGGCATTCCGTTCAACAACTATATCACCGGCATCACCGCTTTTACCCACAAGGCCGGCATTCATGCCAAAGCGGTGCTCAACAACCCTGAGACGTACGAGATCCTTGATCCGCACGACTTTGGCCTGACGCGCTATATCAGCATTGCGCATCGGCTCACCGGCTGGAACGCCATCAAGGCGCGCGCCGAGCAGCTAGACCTGACCATGAGCGATGCTGAACTGCGTGCTGCTACGGCGCACATCAAAGCGCTGGCCGACGAAAAGCCGATCGGGCTAGACGATGTCGACGCAGTCTTGCGACACATGATCCAAGAGAGGGGAGAGGCCCATGTCTGAGCTGCCTGCAGGCTTGACGCTATCAGAGCAGATTCTGTCGCATGCGGCAGGCGTGGCGGCACGAGCTGGCGAGCTGGTCATCGCGCCGGTAGATCGCTGCATGAGCCACGACTCGCTGACGCCCGAGGTCATCGAGGCGCTGCGCAACGAGCTCAAAGCGGCCCACGTCTTTGACCCCGAGCGCATTGCCGTGTTTGTGGACCATGTGGCGCCGGCCGCATCGGTGGCCACCGCTAACGCACAGATGAAGCTGCGCCGTTGGGTGGCAGAAGAGGGTATTCGGCACTTTTACGATGTGGGTGTGGGCGTGTGCCATCAGGTCATGATCGAAGAGGGGCTGGTGGCTCCGGGCCAGATCGCCATCGGCACCGACTCGCACTCGAATGCCTACGGCGCCGTCGGCTGCTTTGGCACCGGCGTGGGTTCGCGCGACATGGCCCTGGCCATGGCTACCGGCCAGAACTGGTTCCGTGTGCCCGAGACCATCCGCATCAACCTGCACGGGCGGCTGGGCCAGGGCGTCAGTGCCAAGGATATCAGTCTGTACCTCTGTGGCCTGCTGGGCATGGAGGGCGCCAACTATCAGGCGGTCGAGTTCCACGGCGCGCCATGGATGACCCTCGACAGCCGCGAGACGCTCTGCTCGATGACCACCGAGCTGGGCGCCAAGGCGGGCCTGTTCTACCCCGAGGGCGAGGCCGTTGCTCACCTGACGCCGCCCAACTGGCTGCGCCCAGACCCCGCGGCACAGTTCGTGCGCACCGTCGATGTGGACCTGAATGCCCTGCCCGCACAGGTGGCCCGCCCGCCTGAGGTCAACCATGTGACGCCGGCCGCCGACTTGGCCGACGTGCGCGTGGACCTGGTCTTTATCGGCACCTGCACCAACGGCCGCCTGCAGGACCTGCGCGCTGCCGCTGACATCTTGCGGGGACGGCGCGTGGCGCCCGGCGTGCGCCTGTTGGTGATTCCCGCGTCGCACCGCATCCTGCAAGCTGCTGTAGAGGATGGCACCCTGGGCACGTTGTTGGCGGCTGGAGCCACGGTGGGCACGCCAGGGTGCGGGCCCTGTATCGGCCGGCATATGGGTGTGATCGGCGCCGGAGAGGTCTGCTTCTCGACGGCCAATCGGAACTTTCGGGGGCGGATGGGTGATCCCGAGGGACTGGTCTACTTGGGCTCGCCCGAAACGGCCGCGGCCACGGCACTCACCGGACGCATCACCGACGTCGCCAGTCTGTAGGAGGGATACATGGCACGCATCTGGGTTTTTGGCGACAATATCGACACCGACCAGATCTTGCCCGGTCGTTATGCGCCCTATATGACGTCTGAGGCCGACCTGGGCAAGTACCCGTTCATCGAGTACAGGCCCGAGTTTGCGTCAGAGGTGCGCCCCGGCGATATCATCGTGACGGGCAACAATTTCGGCTGCGGCTCGTCGCGCGAGTATGCGCCGCGGGCGCTGCGGGCCGTGGGCATTGCGGCCATCATCGCGCCGAGCTTTGCGCGCATCTTTTACCGAAATGCGCTCAACCTTGGCCTGCCGCTGTTCCAGGCCGACCTGAGCGCCGATGTTGCTGATGGCGCTGATGCGACGATCGACCGCTCCAGCGGTGTCTTGACCGTCGGTGGATATGCCCGTCAGCTACCGCCGCCCCCGTTGTGGCTGCGCCAGGTGTGGGATGAAGGCGGCGTCATTGCCTACTACCTCAACCACGGGCGATTGCCACTGGGCGAGGCGCGATGAGCTACACCATCTGCCTCATCGAGGGCGACGGCATCGGCCATGAAGTGATTCCTGCTGGCCGCACGCTGCTGGAGGCGGTTGGCCTGGATTTGACCTTTGTGCAGGCTGAGGCGGGCTGGGCCACTTTCCAGCGCGAGGGAACGGCCCTGCCACAGGCTACCATCGCGGCTGTGCGCGCGGCCGATGCTACGCTGTTTGGCGCCGTCAGCTCGCCGCTGAGCCGTGTGGATGGCTACCGCAGCCCCATCGTGGGTCTGCGCCGAGAGCTCGATCTCTATGCCAACCTGCGCCCTGTACGCTCGCAGCCCCTGGCGGCCACGCGTGCTGGCATTGATATGCTGATCGTCCGCGAGAACAGCGAAGGGCTATACGCCGGGCGTGAGCGGGCCACTGATGACGAGGCCATCACCGAACGGGTCATCACGCGGCGCGGCTCGGAGCGCATCGTGCGGCTGGCCTGCGAGCTGGCTCTGCAGCGGCGCAAGGCGCTCACCATCGTCCACAAGGCGAACGTGTTGCGGGCCACCTGTGGGCTCTTTCGCGAGGTGGCGTTCGCGGTGACTGCCGAGTATCCCGGGTTACTGGTCGACGAGCTGTTGGTCGATACGGCGGCGATGCGCCTGATCACCGACCCAGAGCGCTTTGACGTGTTGGTGACCACCAACCTGTTTGGCGACATCCTGTCAGACGAGGCTGCGGCTCTGGTGGGTGGCCTTGGGTTGGCGCCTGCGGGCAACATCGGCGTCGTCGCCGCCATCTTTGAGCCCGTCCACGGTTCAGCGCCCGACATCGCCGGGCAGGGCATCGCCAACCCGCTTGCGACCTTTGGCGCAGTTGCCATGCTGCTGCAACACCTGGGCGAGGTGGCCTGGGCCGGGCGTGTCGAGCGGGCAATCGAACAGGTCATCGCCGCAGGGCCACTAACCCCCGACCTGGGCGGCCAGGCGACGACGGCGCAGGTAACCGCACGTGTGATCGCATGTCTGTGAGGAGAGGAGCAAAATGCGCATCGGTGTCCTGATGTCGCGTGTACGCGTTGAGGAAAAGCTGCTCATGGAGGCCTTTGCGGCCCGTGACGTACAGGTCGACATCATCGATGATAGAGAAGTGGTGTTCGACATGCACGTCTCTGACGCCATGCGCCAGTATGATGTGGTGCTCGAGCGTTGCATCAATCACTCGCGGGCGCTCTATGCCTTGGAGATGCTCAACGCCTGGGGAGTTCCGACAGTGAACACGGCGGCCGTGGCCAACGTCTGCGGCAACAAGTTCTCGACCTCAAGAGCGCTGATCGAGCATGGCGTACCCACGCCCCGTACACTGATCGCCTTTACCCAAGATTCTGCACTAGAGGCCATCGAGTCGCTGGGCTATCCGGTTGTGCTCAAGCCTGCCGTGGGCTCGTGGGGCCGGCTCATCTCCAAGATCAATGACCGTGAGGCCGCAGAGGCTGTGCTTGAGCACAAGGCGGTGCTGGGTTCGTACCATCACTCGATCTTTTACATACAAGAGTACATCGACAAACCGATGCGCGACATCCGCGCCTTTGTGGTGGGAGACGAGACCATCTGCGCGATCTACCGCCACTCGCCGCACTGGATCACCAACACGGCACGTGGTGGGCGCGCCAGCAATTGCCCCGTCACGCCAGAGATCGATGCAATTGCGCGCGCGGCGGCGCAGGCCGTGGGTGGTGGTGTGCTGGCCATAGACATCTTGGAGCGGCCCAGCGGTGAGCTCACCATCTGTGAGGTCAACTATACGATGGAGTTCCGTAATAGCATTGATACCACCGGTGTCGGCATTCCCGGCCGTGTGGTCGACTATGTGATGCGTGTCGGGAGGCGAGAGGTATGAGAGTATCGATCATAGGTGGCTCTGGCTATGCAGGCGGCGAGCTGCTGAGACTGCTGCTCTTTCATCCCAAAGTCGAGATCGGGCAGGTCACGTCCGAGAGCTCGGCCGGCAAGTACGTGCACACGCGCCACCCCAACCTGCGCGGCGTCACCGAGCTCAAGTACAGCCCTATGGCCACGCTCGAGCCGTGCGACCTGCTCTTTGTGGCGCTGCCGCATGGTGAGGCGATGAAGCGCATCGATACCCTGGCGGGCCTGGCGCCGCGCATCGTCGACCTGTCGGCGGACTTTCGTCTGCGGCGCAACGAAGATTACGTGACCTGGTACGAGCACCCTCACTCCTCTCCCGAGTGGCTGGCGCGCTTTGTGTACGGGCTGCCCGAGCTCAATCGTGAGGCGATCTGCAATGCGCGCTATGTGAGCGGGGTGGGGTGCAATGCCACGGCGACCAACTTGGCCATCTGGCCGCTCTTTGCGCAGGATGTCGCAGACCGAGAGCGTGGCGTGATCGTCGAACTCAAGGCAGGTTCGTCTGAGGGCGGCGCTCAAGCCGGGCCAGCATCGCACCATCCCGACCGCAGCAACGCGGTGCGGTCGTTCGCGCCGGTTGGCCATCGCCATACTGCCGAAGTCCTGCAAGCGTTGCGTGCCATTGGCGAGGAGCCACCGGTACATATGTCGGTGACATCTATCGAGAACGTGCGCGGCGTGTTGGCCACAGCCCATGCCTTTGTGCGGCCCGAGTTGCGCGACGGATTCGCGCTCAAGCATCTTTGGCAGGTCTATCGCGCCAGCTACGGTGAAGAACCCTTTGTGCGTCTGATTCGCGAACGACAAGGCGTCTATCGCTTCCCCGAGCCCAAGATCCTAGCTGGCAGCAACTATGCCGACGTGGGCTTTGACTATGATGAGCGGACGGGGCGCATTGTCGCCATCTGCGCTATCGACAACCTGATGAAGGGCGCGGACGGCACGGCTGTGCAGTGTATGAACCTGATGATGGGCTGGGACGAGCGCGCCGGGCTCGGGTTTCCCGGGCTGCATCCGGTTTAGGGGGTGAGCGTATGATCGTCGTCAAAGTGGGGGGCAGCGAGGGCATCGATCTGCCTGCCGTGTGTGCCGATGTCGCGGCGCTGTGGGGCAAAGGCCAGCGCCTGGTGTTGGTGCATGGCGGTTCACACCGCACCAACCAGGTGGCAGAGCTGCTGGGCCATCCACCGCAGTTCGTCACATCGATATCGGGCTATACCAGCCGCCGCACCGACCGTGAGACGCTCAGTATCTTTGAGATGGTCTACTGCGGGGAAGTGAACAAGAGGATCGTTGAGCTGCTGCAGGCCGCGGGGGCTAACGCGCTGGGCCTCTCTGGCGTCGACGGACGTTTGCTCGAGGGCCAGCGTAAAGCGGCCATCAAAGTCATCGAGAAGGGCCGTCGTCGCGTCATTCGCGATGACTATACGGGCACCGTGCAGCGCGTGAACGTGAGCCTGTTGCGGCTGCTGTTGGATAACGGCTATCTGCCAGTGGTCACACCGCCCGCCATCAGCCTTGAAGATGAAGCGATCAACGTCGATGGCGACCGCGCTGCCGCCATGATCGCTGCGGCCCTGGGTGCCGAGACGCTGGTCATCCTCTCCAACGTACCCGGGCTGCTGCGCGACTTTCCTGACGAGGGTACGCTCATTCGCGAGATCCCGCGTTCTCGTGCCGACGAGTTCATGGAGCATGCTCAGGGGCGCATGCGCATCAAGGTATTGGGCGCAACAGAGGCTATCGATCAGGGTGTTGGACGCGTTGTCTTTGGCGACGCACGTATCGCCGAGCCCGTGCAGCGAGCGCTGGCAGGGCAGGGCACGGTCATCAGCCGCTAGGGCACACTGGGCTGGCTGCCGCCGGCCCATCATGCAGAGCAAGGAGCGCAACGTGGATAGCAGGACACTGGAGCAACAACATACCAGCGGGTTCTATGCCAAGCGCGATCTCACGCTGGTGCGCGGCCTGGGCGCGCATGTGTGGGATGACCAGGGCAACGAGTACATCGACTGTGTTGGTGGTTATGGCGTGGCCAACGTGGGGCACTGCAACGCTGCCGTTATCGCCGCTATCCGTGAGCAGTCTGAGCGACTGATCACCTGCCCAGAGCTGTTCTACAACGATGTGCGCGCCCAGGCGATGGACCGGCTGGTGCGCCTGGCGCCCGCAGGGCTAGAGCGTGTTGTGCTGACCAACTCGGGCACCGAGTCTGTCGAGGCGGCGCTCAAGCTGGCGCGCCTATCGACCGGCCGACCCGGTATTGTGGCCACCATGCGGGGCTTTCATGGTCGCACCATGGGCGCGCTCTCGGCCACGTGGGATGTTCACTACCGCGACGCCTTCTTGCCGCTGGTGCCGGGTTTTAGCCACGTACCGTATGGCAATATCGAAGCGATGCGTGGCGCTGTCGATGACAACACGGCAGCGGTCATCCTCGAAGTCGTGCAAGGAGAGGGCGGCGTCAATCCAGGCAGCCCCGAGTACCTACAGGCTGTGCGCGAGTTGTGCGATGAGCGTGGGGCGCTGCTCATCATCGATGAGGTGCAGACCGGTTTCGGTCGCACAGGCCGCATGTTCGCTTGTCAGCACTATGACATCTGCCCCGACCTGATGGCCGTGGCCAAGGGCATCGCTGGCGGCGTGCCTATGGGGGCCGTGCTCATGGGCGGCCGCGTGCAGAACATCAGAGAGGGCATCCATGGCACCACCTTTGGGGGGAACCCCTTGGCCTGTGCAGCAGCAGTGGCTGCTCTGGACTATATGGTGGAGCACGATCTTCCTGGGCAGGCTGCCAGCAAGGGCGAGTGGGTGCTGCGGCGTCTACGGCAGATCGAGTCGCCATTGATCCGCGACGTGCGGGGCCTGGGCTTGATGATCGGCATCGAGCTGCGACAGCGCACCACGCCTTATGTGCGAGCGCTGATGGAGCGCGGCATTCTGGCCTTGATCGCAGGGCGCACGGTGCTGCGCCTGCTGCCGCCGCTGGTGATCTCTGATCAGGACCTGGCGACCGTTTGTGATGCCATCGAAGAGGTGCTGCCCTGAACGCCCGGCGTTCTGTGGGCGATAGCGAGGCGATCGCGTTTCTGCAAGAGATCGTCTCGCTCTACAGCCCCTCTGGCCAAGAGGCCGCGGTGGCTGCGTGTGCCGTGCGGTGGATGCGCCGATGGGGCTACGACTCGGCGCAAATCGATGCGGTGGGCAATGCCGTGGGGACTATCGGCGATGGCCCCAGGCGGCTACTGCTGTTGGGGCATATCGACACCGTCCCTGGAGCCATCTTGGTGCGGCTGCTGGATGGTGAACTACACGGCCGTGGTGCTGTAGACGCCAAAGGCCCCTTTGCCGCTATGATGGTGGGCGCTGCCCGTGCTGGTGCGGCCCAGGGTCTGTGCGTGCAGGTGGTGGGCGCCGTCGAGGAAGAGTGCGCCACATCAGCCGGGGCACGCTATGCTGCCACAACCTATCCACAGCCCGATGCGATCGTCATCGGTGAGCCCAGCCGTTGGGATCGGATCACCCTTGGCTACAAAGGGCGCCTTTTGGTCGACTATACCCTCACGCGCGCGATGGCGCATCGCGCTGGCCAGCAAGAGACAGCCTGCGAATCGGCGGTGACCTTCTGGCAAGCGGTCAAAGGCTATGCCCAGGCCCACAATGCCGGCAAAGAGCGACAGTTCGACACCCTTGACGCCTCATTGCGACAGATCAACAGCGGCGATGATGGCTTGTACGAGACGGTGACGCTGAATATCGGGCTGAGACTGCCTCTGGGGCTCGATGTCGACGCGCTGCAGACAGCCATCCAAGGCTGGCGGGGTGATGCCAACGTAACCTTGCGGGGCCTCGAGTTGCCCGTCTATGCCGGCAGGCGCAACGAGCTAACGGGGGCGTTTCTAGCAGCTATCCGCGCAGAGGGGAGCAGGGGGGGCTTTGTCGTCAAGACAGGCACGTCGGATATGAACGTGCTGGCTAGGCGCTTTGACTGTCCCATCGTCGCCTATGGTCCTGGCGACTCAAGCCTCGACCATACACCCGCCGAGCGAATCGCGATAGACGAGTTTCTACGGGCGTGTCGTGTAGTGCAGGGTGTTATCGAGCGTTTGGCAGTACAATGAGGGGAGCGCTCTGGCGCTCCCCTCATTGTGTCGGCTAGCGGGTCAGCGTCACGAGCTTTTCAGCCAGCGACGCAAACTCCTCTGCGTCATAGGCCTCGATCTCGCCCTGATCGGCCAGAGTGGCCAGTTCGGGGCGGATCGGCAAACGGCCCAACAGAGGCGCACCCATTGACTCGGCCAGTTCACCGGCGTTGCTGGGGCCAAACACCTCAAACGGCTTACCGCAATGTGGGCAGACGGCATAGCTCATGTTCTCAACCACGCCCAGGATAGGGATGTCGAGCTGGGCCGCCATCGATGAAGCTTTGCGCACCACCATCGCCGCCAGGCTCTGCGGCGTGGTCACCATCACGATGCCGTTGACCGGGATCGACTGCATCACCGTAAGTGATGCATCCGACGTTCCGGGAGGCAGGTCGACGATCAGGTAATCGAGATTGCCCCAGTGCACGTCCTCGTAGAACTGCTTGATGGCGCCGCTGATCAGCGGCCCGCGCCAGATCACCGCCTGGTTGGGGTCCTCGAGCAGCAGGTTGATGGACATCACCTTGATGCCCGTGCCCGACTCGACCGGCATGATGCCGATGGGGCCGCCGCGCGGGTGAGGCGGGTTCTTGAGCAGCATCTTGGGAATGCTGGGACCAGTGATATCGGCATCGAGCAGCCCCACGTCATAGCCCTGTCGGCGAAGCGAGAGCGCCAGCAGGGCAGCCGTGGTAGACTTGCCAACTCCGCCCTTGCCGCTTACTACCGCGATGATCTGCTTGATGTGGTTGAACTGCGAGGCGTGGGGCTTGTCGTCTGGCTTGCCAAAGACAGCGTGCTTTTCGTCGTCGGTCATCTCACGCACCACGATCTCTACGTCATCCACGCCCTCTAGCGCGAGCAGACGGGTGCGTATATCGTCCTGCATTTGGCCGCGCAGCGGGCACTTGATGGTAGTGAGGGCAAAGGTAAAGCTCACCTTGCCATCCTGGACGGCCAGATCGTGTACCATGCCCAGTTCGACGATGTTGCGGTGGAGCTCGGGATCCATGACCTCGGTCAGAGCGGCACGCACCTGATCCAGTGTGGCCATGACACCTCCATTCTTGATGTATCGGGTGATGAAACTCAGCTAACATTATAACCCCACGGCGCCTGGGGCCAACTGTGGCTTTCCTGTTTTGACAGCGCTGTACACCGGCCGATAATCGAAGATGGGCTATGCCATCATGCGGCCCACGCCAAGGATCACGACTGGAGACGCCCAATGCCCAAGGGGATGATCGATTCGAGCCCACTAGAGACGGGGCTTACCGAACTGCGCGACGATATCCGTCAGCTCGAGATCGGGTGCGCCCGCTTGCGGGGCAAGGGCGAGCGCATTTTGGACCTGTTTGCCTTGCGTGATAGCGTACAAGAGCGCGTCGACGCCCTTGACAAACGAGGCATGGACCTGCGAGCCGAGCAGACGCGCCTGGAGACGATAGACAACATGATCCGCCGCCAGGCCGGGCTGTTGGGCCGCGAACTGGCAGCGACTGGCGGTATGGAGCCGGCCCGGCAGAAGCGTCGACCACCAGATGCGTACTGGTGGTGGTTCGCCGACATCGATCATGCGCAACGTCTACGCAAGACGGCTATCCGCTATGCTGCCATCGTCGTGGGGGTGCTCGTCGTTCTTCTGGTTGGCAATGCGCTATTGACGCGCCGCTATGGCCTGAGCCCAGAACAGCAGCAAGCGCAAGAGTTCGCTTCAACAGGCGAGCGGCTGATTGCCCAGGGAGACCTGGAGGGCGCGATCGCGGCCTATGAAGCGGCCAACGACGTCGCTCCTCAGGCCGACGCGCATGCCTGGCTTGCTGTGTTGTACGCTGCGAAAGGTGAGGAGCTGCTGGCAGAGCAGGCGGTGGCTGCTACGCTCGAGCTGCAGCCCGACGAGCGTATTGTCTACAACGCACTATCGCGCAACCATGACATGCTGGGCAATACCGATGCTGCCGAGGCCTGGGCCTACAAGGCGCTCGCCGTCGACGATACCTATGCCCAGACCTGGCTTTCATTGGGCAGCGTGGCAGAGGCGCGTGGCGAGAGTACAGGCGCCATCAAGCTCTACGAAGAGGCTGCTCGCCTCGCCAACGAGCAGGGCAGCGACGCCCTCTATGTGCTTGCGCGCATGCGTATGGGCATGCTGATGGGCGGAGGCGGCAGCGGCCCATCGGGCGCCGGCTTTTAGATGTCGCGCCCCTTGCCCGAATCGGTCACCTGTACTAGCTCCTCGGGGTAGGGCGCAAAGAACGCCTGTTCCGCCAAATAGGGCTGCCCAAAACGCACGATCCACGAACGTACAATAGCGATGGGCACACTGAGCGGAACGCGGCTGGCGCGATAATCCTCAAGTGCGTCCAGGAAAAAGCGTTTCTCGGCCGGTGTCAGGTCGAAATAGCCCATAGCATGCATCAGCACATTGATGCTGGCGGTGTAGCGTGGCGCGTCTTGCAAGGCCAAGGCCAAGTGCTGCTCATAATCTCGCACAACGACATCCAGTGGTTGGCCATCGTGGTTGGCAACGATCCTGCCCATCATGCGCAGCTGCCGCTCATTGCAGGCCATGATCAAGAGCTTGTGAGCGGCGTGATAGCCAATCAGCGCCTGCATCGACGGCGCAGTCAACACCTGGCTGCGGAAGCGCGCCATGGCATAGATGCGTGTGAAAAAGTGATGCCGCAGCGACCAGTTGGTGAGGCGTCCTTCATCTTCGATGGCGACCCCCTCATAGCGCGCCGCAACTGCCGCCGCGACGAATCCCACGCCCTTGCGTGAAACGGTGTGGTCGCTCAAGCCCTGGTAGACGCGCACCTCTTTGCTTCCACACGAGGGCGAACGGCTTTTGAGGATGAATCCGTCCACTGAGCCAAGCTCGCCAAGAAACTCGTCGCTAAAGCGCTCCATCTCGACAGTGCAGTCGCGTGCTGTCTCTGGCTGGTACAGCCTCAAGCCCTCATCGGTCTTGATCACTCGGATCGGTGGCCGTGGCACCCCAAGGCCGATCTCGACCTCTGGGCAGACCGGGACGATATCAACATGCGGCAGCAGCAGTTTGACTACATCGGAGGCAACACGCAGGCTATTCCAGCGGCAATGGTCGACCTCGATGCAACGGCTGAGGACGATGCGTGGACGGACGGCGCTTGTCATGCCACCTCCTATAGTCAGGTTTGAGGATCGGCCGAACCAAGTCTATTCTATGTTGCAGGTGTTCTCTCTACAATGCGAGCATAGACTCTGACAAGATGACGCTAGCATTCAGCAGTAGATAGCTAGAGTATAGAGGGGTTTGATATGCAGTTGGCCGGGCGCGTCTCGTTGGTAACCGGAGCAGGCGTGCGTCTGGGGCGGGCCCTGGCGCTGTCGCTGGCTGAGCGGGGCAGCGATGTGGCCGTGCACTATCACCGCTCCGAGGGGCCAGCAAGAGAGGTGGTCGAGCAGATCCGTGCTCTCGGGCGTCGAGCCGTGGCAGTGCCGCTAGACCTGGCACAGGATCAAGGATACGGCGAGCTTGTGAGCAGGGTCGTGGACAGCCTCGGCTCGCTAGATGTGCTCATCAACTCGGCCTCGGTATTCGAGCGTGGTACCATCCAGACCGAATCGACAGTCAGTTGGGACCGACACATAGCGATCAACGTGCGGGCGCCCTTTCTGCTGAGTCAGGCCATGGTGAGCCGACTGCAACAGGGTCAACGTGGCCACATCATCAATATCGCTGACTGGCGGGCGGAACGCCCCGGCACCCAGTACATCGCATACACCGTCAGCAAGGCGGGCCTTGTGGCGCTTACCAAGAGCCTTGCTCTGGCGCTGGCGCCACAGGTGCAGGTGAACGTCATCGCTCCGGGCGCCATATTGGCGCCACCGGGCGATCCGGGTGGGTACTTTGCCAGGCTGCCTGAGCGCATCCCCCTGCGTAAGGTGGGCTCACCACAAGAGCTTGTGCAAGCTGTCGTCTATCTGTTGGAGAGCGACTTTGTAACGGGCGAAGTGCTGCACGTTACCGGCGGAGAGCATCTGTAGCGAGGGCGCCATGAGAGATCGCATCCTGATCCGAGATCTGCTGCTACGCGCAATCATTGGGGTGAACCCAAGCGAGCGCATCGGCGTGCAGGATGTGCTCATCAACATCGAGCTCGAGGTCGATCTCAGATCACCTGGCGCCAGCGATGACATCCATGACGCCGTGAACTATCGCACCATCGCCAAACATGTCGTCGATTTGGTGGAGGGCTCGCGCTTTTCCCTGGTTGAGAAGCTGGCTACCGAGATCGCCTCGCTCTGTCTGCAAGACCGGCGTGTCGAGCTTGCTCGCGTACGCGTGGAGAAGCCGAGCGCGCTGCGGTTTGCGCGTTCAGTGGGCGTCGAGATCGAGCGTCGACGGGGAGAGCCATGACCCTGGCATTCATCTCGGCTGGCTCGAAGGTGCCGCCATCAGCGCGTGTGCGGACGGCTAACATGGCTATGGCTATGGCTACCCTGGGGCGACGCTGGGCGCTTTCAAGGGTCCAAGACGCCGCGTCGAGGGGCGACACGGCGCAGCCACGCCATGTGGGCTGTACTACCCTGTCGGATGCTGCCCTTGCGTCAGTTGCGCTCAGGGCACCACTGCGGGGGGCTGAGCAGATAACTGCTCGCCAGAAACGCACAGGCCGATGCGCGTCTCATATGATCGGACCTGGATATCACCCTGTGTGGCGATGGATGCCCGATGCTGGACGGACTACCCGTGCACGATCCCGCCCTGTTACGCAGCGCCGTCGATGTAGGTCGGGCGTCATCTGTTGCGGCTACCTCTGCCGGGCATTGGCACTACCAGACGGGCGAGCTTCTGCGAGCTTGTGCCCCGCTGTTCAGCGGCGATGCCATTGTACGCCGTAACATCGACTTTTGGCCCCACCGAGACCTGTAAGGAGGCTCTATGCCACCGCTTGTCGTCGATCCGACGAACTATGACGCCTTTCGTGATGACCTGGAGGATGTCCCGGCACAGGAATGTTCCACCGAGATCGAGTGTGCTGTGCGCGCGATACTCCAAGCGATCGGCGAAGACCCCGACCGACAAGGATTACGGCGAACGCCTGAGCGCGTGGCGCGTGCCTATCAGGAGCTCACGGCCGGCTATCATGTCGATCCCGCGAGGTTGATCAACGGCGCCATCTTTGATGTGAACTATGACGAGATGGTCATCGTGCGCGACATCGACTACTACAGCCTCTGTGAACACCACCTTCTGCCGTTCATGGGGCGTGCGCATGTGGGCTACATACCCAATGGTAAGGTGATCGGCCTCTCCAAGATCCCGCGTGTTGTCGAGATGTATGCGCGACGGCTCCAGATTCAGGAACAGATGACGCAACAGATCGCCGAGTTTCTCAACGAGACACTGCAGCCGCAGGGTGTGGCAGTGGTGGTCGAAGGCGTGCACATGTGTGCTGCCATGCGTGGCGTCAAAAAGCCCAACGCCCGCATGGTCACCAGCGCGATGCTGGGAACCTTCAAAAAGAGCCAATCGACGCGCAACGAGTTTCTGAGTAACATCGGGCGAGATCGTTCCGAGCTGTAGAGCAGGCGTCGAGGACTAGAGGGTGCGCGCGACGCTCTTGTCTCGTGGGCAGGAGCGTCTATCATGTCGGTAGTGCCATTTGCTGTGATGAGATGGACGTTGACGTTCGCTTTTGTCCGGCCTAGAATGCGTGTGGTGCGCCGGGTGTGCGCATGACAACTTGTGGACGAGGGAGACACATGAGCAACAAGGTCCGTATTGCCCAGATCGGCGTGGGGCAGATCGGTAGGCATCATCTCAATACCTACAAGGGTATTCCCGATGCTGAGGTGGTGGCCGTCTGCGATGTTCGACGTGATGAGGCCGAGCGCGTCGCCGCCGAATATGGCATCGCCAACGTGTACACTGATTACCAGGAGATGCTCAAGCGCGACGACATCGACTCGGTGGACGTATGCCTGCATAATCGTCTGCATATGCCCATGACGGTGGCTGTGCTCGAAGCTGGCAAGAACTGCTACTGTGAAAAGCCTATGTCGTGGACGTATCGCGACGCCAAGGTCATGTACGACAAGGCAAAGGAAACGGGCAAACTACTGCACATTCAGCTTGGCACGCTCTATGATGCCAATGCCCGGGGCGCCAAGCGGGCCATCGAGGCGGGGCTGTTGGGCGACGTCTACTTTGCCAAGGCCATCCACTATCGTCGTCGTGGTCGCCCGTGGGTCGATGGTTATGGCTCGCCGGCATTCGTCAACACGGGCACATCTGGCGGTGGCGCTATGCTCGACATGGCGGTGTACCACATCTCGCGCATCGTCTGGCTGCTGGGCAACCCCGATGTCATTTCGGTGAGCGGCAAGACCTATCAGAAGCTCGATATGTACGCCGATCGACGCGAGAGTGGCAAGTACAATGTCGAAGAGCTGGGCATGGGCTTTATCCGCATGGCCGGCGATGTCACCTTTGTCATGGAAGAGGCCTGGGCCATCCATGCCAACGATCCTGATGACGACCGCGTCTATGGCAGCAAAGGCGGCCTGCGCGTCGAGCCGCTCGAGTTCTACACCACGTTGGCCGACATGGAGCTGGATGGTGTCTTTGACACCAAGTCGGCCGACCTGCGTTGGGGCCGTTGTGATGAGACGGTGCCGCATTACCGCGAGTCGCAAGCGCACTGGGTAGCCGCACAGCAGGGCAAAGTGGCGCTCATCGATACGGCTGGCATCGCGCTCAAGACGGCGTTGATCACCGAGGGCGTGTACATCTCGAGCTACCTCGGACGTGAAGTGACGATGGATGAGATCGAGAACGCCGAACCCGGGTTTGGGCGTGTCTAGTGTTGGGCATATCGTGGGAAGCTGGAATTGGCCGGCGACCTGCGTATCGCTAGTATCATTCAGAGGACCCTAGGAGGGATCATGGGCA
>Ga0123329_1000397_pt1 | contig 45463 bp, 32 predicted proteins | sample BioC12SIPDNA_FD_89703 | JGI IMG/M metagenome (GOLD analysis project Ga0123329, IMG submission 89703) | Anaerobic biogas reactor microbial communites from Washington, USA - Biogas_R1_B C12 SIP DNA | ecosystem: Engineered > Bioreactor > Anaerobic > Unclassified | place: Washington, USA | collected...
ACCACCTCGGCCACGTGCGCCGGGTCGCACCAGTCGTCGTGCGTCTCCAGGCAGACCGTGACGCCGCGCGCCGCCGCGCGGTCGGCCACCCGCTTGAGCGACTCGACCAGCAGAGCGACCGAATCGGCGCGCGAGCGGCCCTCGGGAATCGGCCCGCCGAACACGCGAATCCGCGGCGAGCCCACGTCCGCCGCCAGGTCAATCGCCCGCAACGTCTCGGCCACCTGGTCGGCCGCCGTGGACGGGTCGGCGTACTTGCAGCTCGTGGCCAGACAGCACAGCGCGATGCCCGCGGCCTCGGCCCGGCTTCGGGCCGCTCCACGCGACGACGCATCGGCCGTGAGCTCGATGCCATGCTTGTGCCCGGAGCCGATGCGCGGCTCGATGCCGTCGTAGCCGTAACGCTGCGCCATCGCCAGCGCCTCGTCCAGCGTCGCTTCCGGACACGAGAACGTCATGAACGAGTACTTCATTCGAATCCTCCCGGTCCCAACGTCCGACCTCCGGCCGACGTGGCCTGTTCGCGTGGCTGCCCCTCGACAGGCCGGGTGCCATGCCTGCCCCGTCAGGCATGCCGAATGGCTTGAACCCTCCGCGTGGGTCCGGGGGACCCACCCTACGTGCTGCGTCAAGCAGCCGGCCTACTCGATCCGGACAGCCTTCCCCTTGGCGGCCGAACGGTAGATGGCGTCGGTGATCTGCTGGACGATCAGGGCCCGCTCCAGGGGCGTCCTCGGCGTGCGGCCCGTGCGAACGGCCTCGACGAAATCGGCCATCGGCGCGTTAGCCGCCGTGCCCCATTCCTCGTCGCCCTGCCAGATCACCCGCGGCGTCACGCCGTGGGCGGTCGTCGTCTCGTCGAAGACCACCTGCTTGTTCTTGCCCGGCAGCAGCCGCAGACTCAGCGACCCGCGCGTGCCGACAATCTGCCAGGCGTGGTCGGCCTGGGCCGGCATGTACTCGCCGCGCTCCAGCGTCATGGCCGCGCCGCCGTCGAACCGAATCAGGGCCGCATAGTGCGTCTCGGCGTCGCTGTCGGGCGCCACGTGCGACGCCAGTTGCGGCGGAATGGGCCACGTTTGGGCCAGCACGGTGCGCGGCTTCAGGGCCCAGCCCGTCAGGCCGAGCAGATAATCCAGATCGTAGCAGCCCCAGTTCATGAGGATGCCGCCGCCGTTCTCGGCCGTGCGCAGCCTCCACGACGGCCGGAGCTTCTCCGGCTGCGGGCCCGCCGCATCGACCGACCGCATCCGAAGCAGCCGCAACGTGCCCAACGCTCCCGAGGCGAGAAAATCGGCCGCGGCCAGGGCGTGCGGCGTGAACCGCTGGCGGCACGAGAGCACCGCTCCGACCAGTCGCCCGCGCGCGGCAATCATCCGCCGCACCTGTCCGGCGTTCATCGCCACGGGCTTCTCCGTCAGCACGTGCTTGCCGGCCCGGAAGGCCGCCAGCGCCAGCCTCGGACGCCCCGCCGTCGGAAACGCCAGCACCACCGCCTCCACATCAGGATCGCGCACGAGCCGGGCGCCGCTCGAGTAGGTCCGCGCGACGCCGAATTGCCGCCGCGCCTCCTCGACACGCTCGGGAATCAGGTCCGCCGCCGCGAACGGCTCCACGCCGTCCAGTGCCACGGCCGTGGCCAGGTGCCTGGTCCCCATGACGCCGCAGCCGATGATGCCGAGCTTCAACGCGCCCATGCAGCGAGCCTCCCGGAACTGTGTCGGCGATTCAGCGGCCGGTCCGCAGACGGTGCGTGCGGCCGGTCTGGTACATGGCCAGGATGTTGTCCACGGGTGCATCGACCTGGATGTAGGTGTGACCTGGTCCGAAGATATAACCCCCGTCGGCGCCGAGGATGTCGATCAATCGCCGGGCCTCGTCGGCCACCTCCTGCGGCGAGCCCTTGCACAGGACGTGCTGAAGGTCCAGGCCGCCCCAGAAGCAGAGGTCGCGGCCGAAGTCGCGCTTCAGCCCCGCCGGCTCCATGCCTGCCGCCCGAATCTGGATCGGCTCCAGCAGGTCCACGCCGGCCTCGATGATCATCGGCAGCAGCGGGCGCACGGCTCCGCAGCAGTGCAGCAGGAACTTCTTGCCGCACGCATGGACCCGGTCGGTCGCCGCGCGCAGATACGGCACGATCATCCGACGGAACACCTCGGGGCTGAACAGCGGCCCGAGTTGCGAGCAGTAGTCGTCGGCCATGTAGACGATGTCCAGGTCCGGGCCGCACGTCGCCAGCAGTCCGTCCAGGTGGGCCAGCGTGCAGTCGGCGATGGTGCGGATGAGGTGCTCGGCGTATCGCGGTCGCAGGGCCATGTCCATCATCAGGTCTTCCATGCCGCGGACCCACGTGGCGCGGAAGTAGGCGCCCCAGCCGAACGTGCCGACGACGGCGCGGTTGCGATGGGCGGCGATCTCGGCCGCGCAATGGTCGAACGTCACCGCGTCCGGGCCCGGCCACCGGTGCGCGTCGATGTCGGCGATTTCGTCCTTGCCGGCCAGCGGGCTGTAGCACAACTCGCCGTACGAGCCGCCCTCGTAATGGACGACGCGCGTGCGAAAGCCCCACAAGCCGTCGGTCTCGGCGGCGGCCGGCGCGCGGTCGCCCGCGGCGGCGGCACTGTCCCGCTGCCGGCCGCGCATGCCCACGTACCACGTGTCCACGCCCAGCCGGTCGAAGAGCCCTTCCTTGGTCTCCGTGCCGAGGCGCGCGGCCAGTGCCTCGTACACTTCCTTCTCGGCGTCGAACGTCATCGGCACACGGTCGGCCGTGCGGTGGTCCATTGCCGCCAGCACGCGATCGCGGGACGTCATGGTCTCGGACATCGTCTTGCGCTCTCCGTTCCGGGTCATCCCGGCCTTTGCCGGCGCGTGTGCGACATCGTCGCCGCCGGCGCGACGAGCCGTCCCCCATTCACTGAGTCTAGACCGCCGGCCGCGCCGACCCATGTGACCGCAATCACCAGGAGGCGCAGTGCGCCCGGGGGCATGACCAAGCCATATGGCCATGCCCGACAGTATCCGCGAAGAGCTGTTGGGGAGAAACTGAGAACGTATCGGCAGTCAATGCGCTGTGACCAACGTCGGGTGGCATCTGCCACGCTTGTCGCAGACCCCGAACTCGTCGGGAGGCGTGGCCATGAAGGGCGGTTCGCCCCTCGAACAGGCTCGGGACTTGCAACGAGCCGCCCCCACGGTTGGCGCGCCCGTAGGGTGGGTCCCCCGGACCCACGCGTCTTCTCAGTCAACCCCGCCGGGTGCCTGCCCCGTCAGGCATGCCGAATGTCGGGCGCATGGCCACCCTGGCGTGGCCATGAAGCCGTAGGTTGGCTGCTGTGACGCAGTTCCCGAGCACCGTCGAGGGGCAGGCGTTGCACCCGGCCCCCAGGGGCAGCCGGTTCTCAGCCCTTCAGCTCGATCCAGCGTCCGGTTTCGGCGCTGTCGTACATGGCCAGGGCCAGTTCGAGCGTGCGTCGGCCTTCGCGCCCGGTGACGCGCGGGTCGCGATTCTCCCGGATGGCGTCGCAGAGGTCCTCGATCAGGTACATGTGCTCGTGGTGCTGGAAGGCCGCGGCGCCGCCGGCGCCGGTCGGGCCCTGGGCCGCCCCGATCATCAGGGCCTGGGCGTCCTCGGGCCGCTTGTCCTGGAAATCCATCCGCACAACGCGCTCGCCGACCATCGTGGCCGTGCCCGTGGAACCGTTGATCTCGATGCGCAGGTCGCTGCCGGGGAACATCGCCGTGGAAGCCTGGAGCACGCCGCGCGCCCCGTTGGCGTAGTCCATCAGGGCCAGTGTCGTGTCCTCGACCGGCACGCCGGGGTGAGCGAGGTTCTCCATGCGCGCCCAGACGCGCGTCACCGGGCCCATCAGGTACAGCGCCAGGTCGTAGTAATGGAACGCCTGCTGCACGGTCACGCCGGCCCCGTGCTCGCGGCTGCTGCGCCAGGCGTCCAGGTGATAGTAGTCCTGCGGGCGGAACCATTTCATGTAGACGTCGCAGGCCAGGAGCTTGCCGAAGCGACCCTCGGCCAGCGCCTGCTTGATCGGCGCCAGGGCCTTGCGGAACCGGCAGTTCAGGCACACCGCGAGCTTCGTGCCCGACGTGTCGAACGCGGCGATCAGCGCGTCGGCTTTCTCGAGCGTCATGTCCGGCGGCTTCTCGACGAGGCAATGCTTCCCGGCGGCCGCCACGCGCACGCCCAGCGCCGAGTGCGTCGCATTGGGCGTCAGGACGCTCACAACGTCCACGTCGGGCCGCGCCAGCAGCGCCTCCAGCGACGGGATCGCCTCGCACTGGTACTTCGCGGCGAACGTCGCCAGACGCTCGGTGTTCATGTCGGTCGCCCCGACCAGCTCGCACTGCGGCGACTCGAGGATCGCCCGCGCGTGAAAGTCCGCCACCAGCCCCGTCCCGACCAGGGCGAAACGCAACGGTTTCGATGCCATCGCTCGTGCTCCTTCTTCTGCCATACCCTGTCACCGCAACGCCACAGGCCCGTCTCACCGTGGCACGGGCATCTTGCCCGTGAGTCGCGGGGCCATCCTGGCCCTGCACGCGCCGCTCTTCCATGGACACCGGCGCCGTTGGGCACGCTGCCCCTGCAACGCATGGGCGAAACGCCCATGCCACCGGCCTGCACGGCGTTTCAAGGAATCAGCAGCGCCTTCAGGCCGCGCTGGTGCTCCACATCGTCGAACACCTGTTTCCAGTTTGCCAGCGGCTCGCGGTGCGTGATGAGCGCCTTGACGTCAATCTGCCCGGCGGCCACCAGCGCGATCGTGCGGTCCCAGCACTCGTAGCCCGTGGAGATGTGGAAGTCGATGCGGCAATCCTTGAAGATGGCCGCATCCCAGCCGAAGTTGATGGTCTTGCGTCCGGTCATGCCGATCACGCACACGCGCCCCTGCTTGCGAAGGAGCGACACGGCCTGATTGATCGCCGGCTCGGCGCCGCTGGCCTCCACAACCATATCCGCCCCGCGGCCGCCCGACAGCTCGCCCACCAGCGCCGCCACGTCCGCTCTCTGTACGTTTACCACGTGTTTGAACCCCAGCTTGCGGGCCGTGGGCAGGCGCAGCTCTTCGTCCTTGTCCGTCCCGACGATGACCACGGCCTTCGCGCCGCCGGCCCGGGCGCACATCGCCGCCACCAGCCCGATCGGCCCGGGACCCATCACCACCACCACGTCCCCGGCCTCCACGCCCGACCGAAGCAACACGTCCTGCACCACGTTGGCCGACGGCTCCACCAGCGCCGCCTCGTCGTAGCTCATCGTGTCGGGAATCCGGTGCAGCAGCACGTCGGGCATCACCAGGTACCGCGCGAACGCCCCGTCGATGCCCCAGCCGGGGCTGCGCTTGGCCGGGCAGATCTGGCGGTTGCCCGTGCGGCAGAGGTAGCATTTGCCGCACGCCTTCGTGTGCGGCTCGCCGATCACGCGGTCGCCGACCTTCACGGTCGTGACCTCGGGGCCGACCTCGATCACCTGGCCCGAGAACTCGTGCCCCAGGATCACCGGCGGCCAGTACGGAAAGTTGTCGTGCAGAATGTGAATGTCGGTGCCGCAAATGCCCGCGGCCTTGACTTCGATCAGCACGTCGTCGCCGCGCGTCACCGACGGCACGGGCCGATCCTGAAGCTCGATGTTCCCGACGCCCTTGGCCGTCTTGACCAGCGCTTGCATCGTCGCCATGATTCGTCGCTCCTTGCCGCTTCCCGCAGTCCGCCCGCGTGGCTGCCCCCTCGACGCCACTCGGGAACTGCGTCAAGCAGCCACCCAGCTTCTCTCCGCCAACCGTAGGGTGGGTCCACCGGACCCACGCGGATATCTTCATGGCCACGCCAGCGTGGCCACCCCAACCAGCCGCGCGGCACAAACCCCTCTCCCTTGAGGGGAGAGGGTGGCCCGAAGGGCCGGGTGAGGGTGACGTACGGAGAGAACCTCGCGATGTCGAAACGCCTTCTCCGCTCGCCCCTCACCGCCCCTCGCTGAAGGCTCGGGGCGCCTCGCCCTGGAAGGGGGAGGGTTACATCTCCAGGCCGTTCAGCTGTGCGATCGTCCGCACGATCACTTCGGCCGCCTTCAGAATCGCGCTCACGCGGACCTGCTCGTCTTTGCCGTGCGCCGTGCCCAGGTCGCCGGGGCCGAACACCACGGTCGGAATCTCCAGTTGGTTCGCATAGAACCACGCGTCGCACGAGCCCGTCAGGGCGCTCAGTTGCGGCTCCACGCCCGACGCCGCCAGCGACTGCTTCAGCGACGCCACCAGCGGATGCCCCGGGTCCAGTTCGTTGCCGTCGGAGTTCAGCATCGGGAACGTCAGCTCAAAGTGCTCGCTCAACCACTCGTCGCCGCAGTCCTTCAGCACCGCGGCCATCTCCTGCTGCACCTCGTGCCGCGACTTCGGCGGCAGAAAACCGAACACGCCTTTCAGAACGGCCTCGCTCGGCGCCGCGGCCGGCCAGTTGCCCGCCTCGCACACGCCGAACGTCACCGGCATCGGGTTCGCGAAGGCATCGAACAGCGGATTGCCCCGGCTGGCGGCCAGAAGTCGGTCGTGATACGCCTCCAGCGCCGCCATGGCCACGACGGCCTTCTTCAGCGCACTGACGCTCGAGCCGGGCGTGCCGCTGTGGCCCGGGCGGCCGTACACCTTGAGCTGAAACCACACCGCCCCGCGCACGCTCGGCATCAGACGCAGGTTCGACGGCTCCAGCACCAGGCACCCGTCGGCGCACCGCTTGCCGCGCGCGGCCTCCACGTGACGGATCATCGCCAGCGTGCCGTTGCCGCCATTCTCTTCCTCCACCACCAGGTGGCATTCCACTGTTCCCGGCAGCCGCACCCCCAGCGCGTCCAGCGCCCGCATCACAGCGAAGATCGTCGCGGCCTGGCCCTTGGCGTCGCAGGCCCCGCGGCCGTAGATCGTGTCGCCGTCCACGCGCGGCTTGTACGGGTCGGCCTGTCCCACGCTCGGCGGCACCACGTCCAGGTGCGTGTTGAGGAACACCGTGGGCCCGCGGCCGGCCCCGCGACGGACAGCCATGACGTTGGGCCGGTCGGCGTAGGTGACGCCCGGCAGCTTGAACGCGAAATCGCGGTCGTCCTGGATCGACTCGGGGATCGGCACGTCGCGGGCCTCGTCGGTGCAGCGGGCCAGGGCCTCGCGCATCAGGGCCAGCGCCGGCCCTTCGCCGCCGCGCGTCGACGGCACCTCGATCAACCGGCACAGCAGGTCGCGGACGTCGCCGCGAAGGGAATCGAGAACGGTTGACAGCTGAGCATCGTTCATCGCAGGTTCTTCTCCGCTCGACCCTCACCGCCCGGCTTCGCCGGGTGCCATGCCTGCCCCAGTCGCAGGGGCGGCTCGCTACAAGTCCCGAGCCATGTCGAGGGGCGAGCCGCCCTTCATGGCCACTACAAGCGTGGCCATGCCTCCCAACCGTAGGGTGGGTCCACCGGACCCACGCGGACATCTTCATGGCTCGGTGCCATGGCCGCTTGACGTCGTTCCCGAGCACCGTCAAGGGGCGGCCATGCCAAGAGTCCTCGCCATGTCCGCGTGGCTGCAAGCAGCCACCCTACGCGCGGCCCTCACCGCCTCTCGACGGGAAGGGGTCACTTCCGCAGCCGCCCTTCCACGTCCTTGTTCACCGTGAATCGCGGCGGGCGGCCTTCCAGGTGGCGAATCACGTCTTCCAGAATCTTCTCCCGGATGCTCCAGCCCGATTCCTCGCTGTACCACGACAGGTGCGGCGTGAGCAGGCAGTTCGGCGCGCCCAGCAGCGGGTTGTCGGGCTTCGGCGGCTCAAGGTCGTACACGTCAATGGCCGCGCCGGCGATCACGCCCTTCTGGAGCGCCTCGGCCAGGTCGGCATCGCTCACGAGCGGCCCGCGCGCCGTGTTCACCAGCACCGCCGAGGGCTTCATCGTCCGCAGGGCCGCCGCGTTGATCTTGCCGCGCGTCTCGGCGTTCAGCGGCGTGTGGAGCGTCAGGATATCCGACTCCGCCAGCACGGTCTCCAGCGACACGGTCTGGACGCCCAACTCGGCCTGACGCTCGGCGCTCAGGTACGGGTCGCACACCAGGATGTTCATGCCGAGGCCGCCGACCATGCCGAGTACCGTGCTGCCGATGCGTCCGCAGCCGACGATGCCGAGCGTCTTGCCCTTCATCTGGAACACCGGACGGACGACCGAAAAGTCCCATTGCCCCTTGGCGACGCTGCGCTCCATGCTGTAACGTTGCTCGGGCAGGTGCCGCGCAGCCGCCAGGATGAGCATCAGCGCCTGCTCGGCCACTTCCTGCACGCAGTAGTCGGGGATGTTGGCCACGCGGATGCCCGCCGCGGTGGCGGCCGCCGTGTCCACGTTGTCGTAGCCGATGCCGTGGCGGATGATGAGCCGCGCGCGGCTCAGGCGGCCGATGACCCCCGACGTCATCCGCGCCATGTTCACCACGACGACCTCCGCGTCGCCGATCACCTTCACCAGCTCGTCTTCCTTGGCGAACTTCGCCTGGTGAGCTTCCCACTGGAAATCCAGCCCGCGCTTGCGCAGCTCGTCCTGTTCCCATTGGAAATCCGGTTCGAGGTAATCCGTCACGACAATCTTCGTTGCCACGGCTCTTCTCCGATAGACAAGTAGGGTGGGTCCACCGGACCCACGTGGATGCTGTGTCCAGCAGCCCCCCGGCGCGCTCGCAGCGCGTAGGTCGGGTCAACAGACCCGACGGCTGCTTCTGTTTGGCCGCTGCACGTCGGGTCTGTTAACCCGACTCACCTGCCGGGTGCCATGCCTGCCCCGTCAGGCATGGACGAGTGTCCTTGGCCTCCCACTTGGCCGGGTGCCATGCCTGCCCCGTCAGGCATGGACGAGTGTCCTTGGCCTCCCACTTGGCTGCTCCTCGACAGGCTCGGAACCTGACGGCCCCTCGACGGTGCTCGGGAACTGCGTCAAGCAGCCACCCTGCGCGCCGTTGTGCAGAAGGACGCTGTCGTAGGGACGGCTCGCGAGCCGCAAACCCCTCTCCCTTGAGGGGAGAGGGTGGCCCGTAAGGGCCGGGTGAGGGTGACGCGCGGAGACGACGCTGCGAATTCGGACCGCCTTTTCCGCTCGACCCTCACCGCCCCTCGACTGCGCTCGGGGCACCTCCCCCTCGAAGGGGGAGGAGTTACAGCCACCCCTGCGCGCTCACAACTTGACGCGGCGGCCTGTGGCGGCGCTGCGCAGGGCGGCCTCGGCCACGCGCGTGGCGCGCACGCCGTCGGCCACGGGAATGCCTACCTCGCGGTTCGTGCGAATCGCCTCGGCGAAGTCCGCCAGGTAGTCCAGCCCCATCTGCCCGCAGTACCCCGGCACCTGCGACGTCGGCTCCTTGATGACCTGCACTTTCCGGTCGCCGACCGACGGGTGCTCGGTCACCAGCAGCACGTTGTTATCGTCGCCGCCCCAGGACGGCACCCAGTTGACCATGCCGAGCGTGCCGCGAATCGAGACGAACAGGTCGCGACCCTGCGGGAACGATCGCGGCGCGCTGTAACTGATGTCCAGCAGCCCCGTGGCGCCGTTGGCGTACTCCAGCACCGCGCAGGCACAGTCCTCGATCGTCCGCTCCGGTTCGCCGCCGAATCGCGTCGCGCGGCCCTGGACCGCCACGGCCTCCAGGCCCGTCCACCAGTGGAACAGGTCGATCCAGTGAACGCCCAGGTTCTGCATCGGGCCGCCCGCCTGCGCGGCCTCGAGCATCCACGGGGCATGGTCGCGAATGTATCGCCACGCGCCGCCGGCCGTCATGCGGCCCTCGAAATGGATGATCTCGCCCAGCAGCCCGTCGGCGATCCACTGCCGAATCCGCCGCGCCATCGGGTCGAACCGCCAGCAGTAGCCGGTGGTCACCTTCCGATCGGTCCGGGCCGCCATGGCGGCCACCTGGCGCACCTGCTTCAGCGTGGCGCCCATCGGCTTCTCCACCAGGACGTGCTTGCCGGCGGCCAGCGCCGCCTTCACGGCGGCCGGCATCTCGGCGTGCGGCAGGAAGATCAGCACCGCCTCCACGTCCTCGCGGGCAAGCATCGCCGCCGGATCGGTCGTGCCGGGCAGACCGAAGAACGTTTCCTCGCCGGCCAGGAACGCCCCGTCCGCGTCGCACAGACACACCGGCCGGAACTGCGGCAGATTCCGAAACAGCGGCCAGTACCAGCGCGGATGCTGGTGATGCAATCCCCAGATGGCCATGCCGACAGGTTGAACTGTCACGACGACCCCCTTGCCTCAGCCCATGCGGCCGCCGGTGCGGACCGTCCCCACGCCACGGCCGACCGATGACACGCAAGGCAGCCGCTGGGTGGGTCCACTGGACCCACGTGGCGAACTCGTCAACGTCGCCTCGGCTCGCCTCGGCCACGCGCGGCACCGCAGCGATCACGAGGCATGGTACGTCACCCCCTGGTTGCCGTCAAGTGACGCAGCGGTTACTTAAAACGGGGTTTTCCCCAGCGCAGGCTGAGGGTGGTCTGGCAGGAACGGCCCCCTGGGGAGCCCGGTGCGAGGATGGTGGCCGTGGGAATGCGATACCGTCCGTGCGGCCGCGAGGCAGCCCGCAGTGGCGGGTGGGAGACTTCCGCCGGGGGACTTCTCCCACGCCGCCTGACGGACGTGCCCCCAAGGGGGGGCAGGCCGCCGACGCTGCGAGCCTTCCCGCAATGTCCACGAGACCGTACGACATGTCGGGGCCTAAGGTTCCCCAGCGTTGGCCCCGGATGTATCTCCGGCGGGAGGAACCGCCACGGGCTCAGGGCCGCGGCGGCCTCCCCCCATCCACGTGCGCTCAGGACCCGCCGCAGTGTCGGCGGGCCTTACAAAGGTCGGCCTCAGCCGGCCATCTCATGGGAGTCACCCGTGAGCGAATACGTGTGCGAATCGAAGACCTCGTTGTTGTGGCGTCGGCACTTGCGGCAGAATCGATGGGCCGCATCGGTCCACATCATCTTGCCGCATCTCAGGCAGCGGAGGTTCTTCTTTTCCAGCGGTCTCACTCTGAGTCGCATGGTCTTACCCCCTTGTCATGGAAACGTGGTGGTTCAGTTGGCCGACCGCTCTATTGTTGAGCCAGCCGTCCAGGGACGACTGGGTGATCTGCGTCAGCACCGCCTCGACCTCGACCGCGGGAATCGGCACCAGCCACGACGTGCCGCACGACGCGTTCGGGCACTTCCACCACCGCGACAGATGCCCGCACGAGGCGACCGTCTCCCCGGCTTCCATCAGCGTGCCGCATTCCGGACAAACGTGCCGATCCTGGCTCTCACTCATGGTTGCCTCCGGCAACTATGCCCTGGCCGAAAAAAAACGGAGCCTTTCTGACAGAACGTGCTGTCAGAAAGGCTCCGTCGCCTTGTTACGCCTGGTGGGGCGCCCGTCGTCGGGACCCTATGTGGGACCGGCCTTCGTCGGCCAATCCACCTGAATACTACATCGGAACTCCGGGCCGGGCCAACAAGAAATTCGGAAAAATCTCCTTTTTTCTCTAACTCTGCTGCGCGCCGTGCGTTGCCGCCGCCGGCACGGTCACAGGAAATCCGCCGCGCCCAGGATGCTGCCGGCCACGTCCCGCATGGGCCTGGACTGTTTCTGGCTCTGGGCCCGCATCACGTCGTAGGCCTGTTGCTCCGTCAGGCCCTTCTTCTGCATGAGCACGCCTTTGGCCTTCTCGACCAGTTTGCGCGTCTCCAGAGCGTCGCGGAGGGTCTCGTTTTCCTCGCGCAGCCGCTGGAACTCGGCGAACCGGCTGCGCGCCAGGGCCATGACGCTGAGCAACTGCCGCGCGACGATCGGTTTGACCAGGTAGCCGAAGACGTGTGACTGGACGGCTTCCTGGAGGTACTTGTCGTCGGTGAAGGCGGTGGTGACGATGACGGGGCAGGGCCGCCGCTCCATGATTTCGCGCGAGGCGGCCAGACCGTCCATGCCGGCGCCGAGCTTGATGTCCATCAGGACGAGGTCCGGCCGCAGACGCTCCAACTCGGCCAGGGCCGCCTCGGCCGTGGCGAACAGGTGGACCTCGGCCTTCATCTCGCGGCTCAGGATGCGCTGGAGCCCCATGGCCACCAGGGACTCGTCCTCGACGACGAAGACGCACTGGGCCGGTTCGACCGGCGTGGCCGACGGCTGATCGCTCATGACTGTCCTCCCGGCGCAAAGATGATCTGCGCCTGGCATCCCTCGGGGCCGCTGTGCAGCTCGAAGCGCCCCCCCAGGTCGTGTTCCACCAGTTGACGGATCAGCGCCAGGCCCGTGCCCTCGCGGTCGCCGTCGGGGCGTCCGGTCCCGTTGTCGGCCACACGGATGGCGACGCGGCCGGGGGCGTCCGCCGGCTCGACATCGATGGTGATCCGCCCCATGTCCCGGCCGTCGAAGGCGTGCAGGATGGCGTTGGACATCAGTTCGTTGACAGCGATGGCCAGGGCCGTGGCGCGTTTGCTCGACAGTTCGAGGTTGCGGCCCGTGACGCCGATCTCGACGCGCAACCCCTGGTCGCCCAGGTAGGTGGCCTTGGCCAGCTCGGCCAGGCCCTTCAGCAGCGCCATCAGCGGCACGTCGCTGGCCGCCTCGGTCGTCAGGAGGCGATGGACCATGGCGGCGGCGCGGATGCGCGACATGCAGCGGTCCAGCGCCTCGGCGCCGTCGGGGCCCACGTGGTCGCGTTCCAGCTCCAGCAGGGCGATCAGCGACTGGAGGTTGTTGCGGATCCGGTGATGGGCCTCGCGGACCAGGGTCTCCATCTGGTCGGCCCGGCGGACCAGTTCGGCCTGCATGCGGTACTGGGCGCTGACGTCGCGGGCAATGGCGATCAGCGCCCGCTGCCCCGCCTGCTCGAGCGACGCCACGCGCACCGACGCCGGAAACGTCGAGCGGTCCTTGCGGCGGAGCGTGGTGTCGAAGGTGCCGGAGGTCCGCCCCGACGCCAGGAGCTGCAACTCCTTCTGACGCGACTCGTGCCCGAACCCGAGGTCCAGGTCCGCGATATTCATTCGCGTCAGTTCGGCGTGATCGTAGCCCGTGGCGTCGCAGACGCAACGGTTGGCCTCGATGATGCGGCCGTCGAGATCGTGCAGGAGGATCATGTCGGCGGCGTGCTCGACGAGGTTCCGGTACTTCGCCTCGGATTGCCGCGTGGCCTCCTGGCTCTCGCGAAGCGTGTGGAACAGGACGCCGTAGGGCTTGGTCAGCCCGGTCTCAATGAGGGCCTTGTAGACCATGTAGAAGGAGAGCAGCTTCAGCAGGTGTCCGAGCATGTTGGGCAGGCCGTGGGGGTCGCTGTACATGGTGAACAGAACCTCGGCGTTGATCGTGGCGAGCAGGGCCAGCAGGAGCCGCCGGATCACGGTGCGGTCGAAATGCTGTTTCCGCCGCAGGAGCAGAATGCCTGCCAGCGCCAGCAGGCCGCAGATGACGTACTCGGCGACGATCTTGAAGGGGGTGAGCCGGCCCGAGGCGTCGTCGAAGCAGACCGGGAACACGTCCAGGACGAACACGCTTGCCAGCACGGCGGCCGTAACCAGCGCGTAGACGGTCAGCAGCGCGCCGGCCCGGAGGCGTCGCCCCAGCAGCAGCGGCGCCGCCACCAGCGACACCGCCTCCAGCCCGCGAGCGATGATCCAGAGCTGCGTCGCCAGGTTGCTGCCGGCGGTGTGGAACACCCCCATGCCGCTGTAGGCCAGCGTATGCAGCAGGTCCAGCGCGGCCACAAACAGGTACGCGATGCCGACGACCAGCAGGTAATTGTTCCGGAGAAACTCGCGGGCGTTCCAGAAAACCAGAAACAGCGACACGCCGATGGCGATCGACGTCATCTCGGCCAGGCTGTGAAACAGGAGGTAGTGCCGCTCGGCCATGGCGTGGTACTGCTCGCGGAACACCACGGCCAGCACGCCGACGGCCACGGCCAGCGCGACCGGCACGGCCGACACTACGATCCTGCGAAATTGGACAGGTGTCTGGGCCATAAGCCTCGCCGCGCGTCGTGCCGTGCTCGCGGCCACAAGACTACCATGTCCGCCCGGAAAGACAACCTCATTTCATCCGCATCGGGCCCGTGGGGTGTGCCCAAAGATTCTGGCACGTACCGCAGTCGTTCGCCGGATCGCGCGTGACGGTTGTTCGTTGTCGTGGACAGTCCTGCGCCTCAGGCTTTCTGGGTTAGCCCCCGGCTACACTCTTGCCGGCCCTGTCGGGCCTGGGTGTTCAGTCCATGTGCGGAGTTCGGCCAAGAGCAGGCGATCCTCGCGCCCGACAACCGCCATTCCGTTCGTCACCCGCCGCGGCACGACAACCCTTGCCATGCTGCCAGAAAGACCGGGCACACCGGGCCCGTGGGCCCCACCTGCACGCTACACGCTGCGGGACAAGAAGGGGCGCAACGACAGGGGCGGCCGGCTCCGAGTCGGGTCTCGAAGGCGAGCCGCCCCTGACGATGTCGCAACCCTGGCGACGACTGAGCGTCTACCAGTTCTCGGCCAGCAGTTCGAAGTGCGCCTGCGGGTGGGCACAGGCCGGGCAGAGCTCCACGGCCTCGGCGCCGGTGTGCACGTAGCCGCAGTTCAGGCACCGCCAGGCGACGGGCTTGTCTTTCTTGAACACGGTGCCGTTGGTGATGTTGGCCAGGACGCCGAGGAAGCGTTTCTCGTGCTGTTTCTCGGCGACGGCGATGCCTTCCATGGCCTTGGCGATGTCCTCGAACCCTTCCTCACGGGCCACCTTGGCGAACGACGGGTACATGTCGGTCCACTCGTGGTGCTCGCCCGCGGCGGCCGCCTGGAGGTTCTCGGCCGTCGAGCCGATGACGCCCGCAGGGTATGCCGCCGTGATTTCCACGTCGCCGCCCCTCATGAACTTGAAGAGCCGCTTCGCGTGCTCCTTTTCCTGGTTGGCCGTTTCTTCGAAGATGTTGGCGATCTGGACGTAACCGGCCTTGCGGGCCTGGCTCGAGGCGTACGAGTAGCGGTTGCGGGCCTGCGACTCGCCGGCAAACGCAATCAGAAGGTTCTTCTCGGTCCTGGATCCCTTGAGGTTCATAGTGCTCCTGCCTTTCTCTGCACGGTTCGGTCTTCCGCATACATCCGCCCGCCGGACAGGCAACGCCTTGTCCTGCGACGGCGTCCGACGCCACGCCGCGTGACACGGAAGGCATACTATCGCCGGAAGTCTGTTCCCTGTCAACCCTTGCCGCGGCAGCGACGTGTGTCGGGCCTTGCACGGAACAGCCCGTGCCGCTAGCATGACCGGTGCCGGCGCCGAAGGGCCGGCCGGGGCGGCAAGGAGACCAACCACTCATGGCAACGAATCCGTTCGACGAGGCGGCGGCACGGTGGGACGACAATGCGCACCGTGTGCGGCTCATGGGGGCCATCGGCGAGGCGATTCTCCGCGAGGCCGCTCCGGCGCCGCAGTGCAGCGTTCTGGACTACGGGTGCGGAACGGGACTGGTGGGACTGTACCTGTTGCCGCACGTGCGCGACGTGACCGGGGCCGACAGTTCGCAGGGGATGCTCGACGTACTGGCCGGCAAGATCGCCCAGGGGCGATTGGCCACGATGCGAACGCTGCGGCTGAACCTGGAGCACGAGCCGCCCCCGGCCGCGCGGCAATGGGACCTCATCACCGTCGGCATGGCCATGCACCACATCGCCGACGTGGACAAGGTGCTGGCGGCGTTCCGTGCAATGCTGCGGCCCGGCGGGCGACTGTGCGTGGCCGACCTGGACACCGAACCCGGCACATTCCACGGCGGCCCGATGGCCCAGAGCGTGCCGCACCACGGCTTCGACCGCCGGGAGATGAAGGACCGTCTGACGCGGCTCGGCTTCACGGACCCGCGCGACGTGACCGTCGTCCGGTTCCCCAAACCGGTGGACGGCGGCGGAGAACAGGTGTTCTCGATCTTTCTGATCACTGCCACGGCCGGTACGCCGGCACGTGAATCGTGAACATCATGATCAGGAGCATCGTTCCCACAGCGAAGGTCACGGCCAGAGCAATTCCCAGAATGGTTCGGTGACTGTCTCGGAGTTGTCCGCAGGGCTGGAATGCGGTATACTTGACGGCTATGGAAACGGGATTTGCCAGTATTGAGGAGGCCCTTGCGGCACTGAGGGCCGGGGAGATGGTCGTCCTGGTGGACGACGAGAACCGCGAGAACGAGGGCGACCTGGTCTGCGCGGCCGAGCTCGTCACGCCGGAGACCGTCAATTTCATGGCCTCGCGGGCCCGCGGGCTGATCTGCGTGGCCATCACGAACGAGCACGCCAATCGGCTGGCCCTGCCGCCGCAGGCCCAGGAGAACACCTCGCAGTTCGGCACGGCGTTCACCATCAGCGTGGACGCCCGGCGCGGCGTCTCGACGGGCATCAGCGCCGGCGACCGGGCTCACACGATCCAGACGATGATGCGCGAGGACTGCCGGCCGGAAGACCTGGCCCGGCCGGGGCACATCTTCCCCCTGCGGGCCCGCGACGGCGGCGTCCTGGTCCGCACCGGGCAGACCGAGGGCGGCGTGGACCTGGCCCGGATGGCGGGGCTGAAGCCTGCGGCGGTCATCTGCGAGGTGATGAACGACGACGGCACCATGGCCCGCGTGCCCGAGCTGAGGACGTTCTGCGCCACGTACGGGCTGAAGCTGATCAGCGTGGCGGACATCATCCGGTATCGCCGACGCACGGAGCGGCTCGTCAAACGCGTGGCCGAGAGCCCGCTGCCGACGCGGGACGGCCCGTGGACGATGGTCGCGTACGAAAGCCTGGTGGATCCTCTGCCGCACGTGGCCCTGGTCATGGGGGACGTGCGGACGGCGGATCGGCCGGAGGCCGAGCCGGTGCTGGTGCGGATGCACTCGGAATGCCTGACGGGGGACGTGTTCGGCAGTCTGAAGTGCGACTGCGGGCAACAGATTCAGATGGCGATGCAGATGATCGGCCGCGAGGGTCGCGGGGCCATCGTGTACATGCGCCAGGAGGGCCGCGGGATCGGCCTCGTCAACAAGGTGCATGCGTACCGGCTCCAGGCGGAACAGGGCTTGGACACGGTCGAGGCGAACGTGGCGCTGGGTTTTCCGCCCGATCTGCGGGATTACGGCATCGGGGCGCAGATTCTGGCGGACCTGGGCATCACGCGTCTGCGTCTGCTGACCAATAACGACCAGAAAGTGATCGGGCTGGAGGGCTACGGGCTGGAGATCGTGAGCCGCATGCCTCTGGTCGCCCGGCCGACGCAGGAGAACCTGAACTACCTGCGAACGAAGAAAGAGAAGATGGGGCACCGCCTGGACGACCTGTGATATCGGCGCGAAATGCCCCTGAGAAGCCGCCAGGGCGGTTTATTTTTGCCCCGCCGCGATTTTTGGGCTATAGTTGCTGTATAGAACCCGCATGCTTCGGATCCCACCGGTCCGCGGCAGGCGAAGGTGTCTGTGTGCGGCAACGGCTTCTTACCCCTCGGTCGTTGCCGCCTCTTTTTTGTTGCTTTTGCTGCTTTTTTCGTCGGCACCTTTCCCTGCGACATCGGTCTAAACGGGTGTAGGTCACCTGTGGCGGGTATCCACTCAGCCGCTGCGGCTGTGCCGGCAGGTATCGCGCCGAAAAAAGTGTCTGTTCTCTGCAACCGGCTGAAGCAGCATACACGAACGACCGATAGCACCCGTATCCAAAGCACATCGCGTGCAGGAGAATCGGTCATGCATTGCCCGAAGGCATTCCGAGACCCACCGACGGCGTTGTGGCTGGCGGCGGCCTTGGCGGCGCTGCTGACGGCGTCGCTGCCGGCGACGAGGGTCCGCGCGCAGACGGCCGAGAGTGTCGCGGAGGCTGTCGAGGATTCCGTCCGGACGAAGGCGGGCACCACGTTCCACGGCAAGATTGTGAGCGAAGACGGCGAGAAGGTCGTGATCGAGACGCGCAGCGGCCGGGTCGAGATTCCGCGAGTCGTGGTCGAGGAGATTCGCAAGGCGGGGATCGACTATCGCGCTGCGAGCGAGAAGATCGATGTGCCGCAGATACGGCCCGAAGAGGCGCCCGAATACGTCAAAAAGGCCCGTACGCATGCTGATAAGGGCGAAATGAAGCAGGCGGCGGCCATCTGCGAGGGATTGCTCGGGCTGCCGGGCGGCACGTTGTCGAGCGACCAGCGCGTGCAGGTCGGCACGACCATGGGCGAGGCGTACTTCGAGCTGAAGGACTGGCCCGCGGCGGCCCGCGGGATGCGCAAGGCGGCCGTGGCCGTCACGGTCGAGACGGACCGCGACCGGATGCTGGCCGTGGCCGAGGCGCTGGAGGCGCACCAGGTGCCGTCCATCGGCGGCCAGTCCGTGGAGAATTTTGCCCAGGCCCAGCAGGCCGCCATGAAGTGGAAGGCCGGCGAGATCTTCAACTACGCCAAACAATACGTGGACGAAACCAAGGAGATCAACCGCCGGTCGAGCATCGAGCGGGCGATGGAAGTCAGTCGCATTCGCCTGGCCAGGAGCGAGACGTACGTGCCGGGCTACTCGATTGTTCGGGCCCCCGATCTGGCCAAGGCCATGGTCGATCGGCTCATGGATGCCGTCGGCAAGGCCCAGGCACACCTCGTGGAGCGCCGCAAGGAGCTGGTTCGCGGCTACGTCGGCGGCGTCACGACCCGCGAGCGTGCCGAGCTGTGGAACAAGGATTGCCAGATCTACCTGGACATCCTCGAAGGGGCGGCCGGATGCCTCAACAACGTCCGGTACCTCGGCGAGCAGTATCCCGACGCCGGCTTCTTCGACGCCAAGGCCCATGAACAACAGAAACAGACCGTATACGATCTGCAGTTCTACGAGAGCGACATCAGCATCGGCGGCCGCAGGATCGAACTGAAGGGCAAGAAGATCGCCCTCATGAAGATCGGCGGCAATTAGCGCAGCGCGCAGCGCAGATAACCCCTCTACCTGCTTGTGGGCCGTGCCGGGCGCCATGCCTGCTTCGTCGAGCCTGTCCGACAATTCGTTGCGTGGTTCGTTGTTGCTGGGTGCCATGCCTGCCCCGTCAGGCATGGGCGAGTCCCTTGCGCTTCCGCGTGGCTGCCCCTCGACGGTGCTCGGGAACTACGTCAAGCAGCCACCCTACGCCTGAGAAGTTTGTAATGCCATGTTCCACAGCGTGTTGCGCGTGACGAATTGTCGGACAGCCTCGCTTCGTCAGGCATGGGAGACACGCGTGTGCTTCCACGTGGCTGCCCCTCGACAGGCTCGGGAACTGCGTCAAGCCGCCACCCTGCGCGGCGCGTGCGGTCACTGGGCCAGGTAGGCGTCGAGGAGCCGCTTGAACTCGCTCTTGGGCTCGGTCCGCCAGAGGCCGATGATCTTGCGTTCGCGCTCGGCATTGGCGACGCTGTCGGAAGCGTGGGCCGCGTTGCGCATGAGGTCGCGGCCGAAGTCGCTTCGGACGGTGCCGAGGTCGGCCTTCGACGGATCGGTGGCGCCGAGCCACTTGCGAATCTTCTCGATGGCGTTCTTGCCGCGATACAGCAGGGCCAGGCACTGCATCTTGCCCGGGGCGTTGCGTTCGGCGTCGCCGACGGCCCGCGGGTCCACGCCGGTCATGTATTCGACGATCTTGCTGAACTCGGTCACGGCGTTCACGTCGGCCAGCATGGCGCCGACCTTCTGCGACACCTGGGCCGGCACCTCGAAATCGAAAGCCCCGTTGAGCCGCTCGTGGACCGTTTCGACCACGCGGCCGACGAGTTTCTCGCGGAACATGTCCTTCAGCGGTCCGTAGAACTCCTCGCCCTGGGCCACCGACATGCTCAGCACCTTGGCGCCGACGATGAACAGGCCGGTCTTGGAGAAGATGTCGATGATGTTGCCCGCGCGGCGGCTGCGCTTGTAGAAGTTGTCCGGCTTCAGGATCACGAGGCTCGTCTCGACGTTCGCCGGATCGCTGAACTTGACGGCGTCCTCGATGACGCCGCCGTCGGTCGGTGCGAAGTCGCTGAAGACCTTGAGCTGATTGCGGCACCCGGCCTCGTCCAGGGCGCACAGGACGGCCGGCTCGAAGTACTTCACCTCGCCGTTGGGGTAAACCAGGAAGTCGCCGAAGCTGCCGCGCACCGTGTCGCCGGCCACGTCGGGCCGGGCCGACCCGACCACGTCGCGACGCAGGTGCTCCACGACGTTCTCGCCCCGGAACAGCAGGACCATGGTCCGGTTGGTGATGCCCAGCGGGTTGACCTTGCGCAGGTTCTCGTCCACGTAGGACACCAGGGCGCCGCAGAACGGATCGTCGCCGGGACACGTCTCGTAGCCCGCTTTGAACCGGTCCACGAACGCATCCGACGGGCTGAACATGTACGCGCCCACCAGCTCCGCCTGCACCAGGCTGATGACGCGGGAGATAATCGCCCCGGTGCGGCTCTTGGAAAGGCTGTACGGCGTAATCATCAGGTAAGCCAACTGGTCTGCCATGGTCCATCTCCCCTCTGGGCGGAACGCTCGCGGCGTCCGCAGGCCTCGATTCTCGCAACAGCCGCCCGCAGGCCGACAACGACCCACCCTCGCCCGCGGCACAGCTTGAAGCACTTATCATAGACAAAGCCCGGCGTTTTTCAAGCCCGTCATGCGACCCATCGCGTGCCGAGCCGACCGGGAACGCGCGCCGGCGCGTGCGGTCATGGCTCTCCCCTGAGACTCCAGGCCCCGAAGGGGACGCGACTTGTTCTGTGACCGACAGCCACCCCACGGGCGACGCGGCGCACGGGTGTCCGGCAATGGTGTCCGGCAATTCGGCCGTCACTGCTGCGCGTCGGCCGTCGGGGCGTCGGGGGAGCGGTCGGTCCAGGGGCCGGCCGGGTCGCTCACCCAGAGTTCGACGGGGTCGTCCGGCCCGCCGCGCACCAGCAGGCCCGCGGCATCGGCATGGACGGCGCCGACGGGCGTGCCGTCCGGCCGTTCGAGCAGGAACGTGCGTTGCCCGGTCTCCAGATCGCACAGGGCCTGGTAACCGGTGGTCTTGTTGTCCACTTTCCTGCTGACGCTCAGGAGAAAGCGGTTGGCGAACACCTGCGGCACGCTGACGCGCTGCCACGTGGGGTCCGAGAGCCGCCACAGTTCGCGGCCGTCGCTGCGTCGCAGCAGGGCCAGGCCCTTGTTCCATCGAACCATCAGCCGGCCCCCGTCCACCGGACTGAACTGGATCTGCTGCTGGGCGCCGGCGTCGAAGGTCCAGAGGGTGCGGCCGCTGGCCAGGTCCATGGCCTTCAGGCCGTCGGTCGGATGGATGAGCGTCAGGACGTCGCCGTCTACGAAGGCGGATCTCTGATAGTACCGTCGCGCCTGCGGTTCGCCGAGAGCGATGGGCGGCCCGAAGCGGCCGGTTTCGGCGTCGAAGATGGTGGCGGTGGCCCCCGATTCGGTGAAGACCGGCCAGCGGGACGCCCCGGGCGGGGCCCCTTGCGGCGTGAGCGTCTCGCCAAACGCGGTCCCGCTCTCGAGGTCGCCTGTGACGATGTCCCAGACGAGGACACGCTGCCGCATGAACATCGGCCGAGCGGGAATGCCCCAAACCCTTCGTCCGAATCGGGTGATGCCGCCATTGAGGCCCAGAGGGTATCCGACAGTTCGCAGCGCGTAGCCGTCGCGTGCGTCGAGCAGATAGAACGACGAGCCGGCCGCCACGGCCACGACGTCGCCGGTGTCGCCCAGTTCGGTGACGCGGGCGGCGAACTCGTTGGTGCCGCCGGCGAATTCGGCGTCGCCGTAGCGCAGGGCGCCGGTCAGGGTCTCGGATGCCCACCGGGCATCGTGTCGCGCCGCAGGTTGAAGCGCCACGCGCCACTGCAACGTGCCGTCGCCCAGGTTCACCCGGGCGATCGCGCCGCGTTCCAGCCCGTAGAGGGCGTGGCGGCCGAGCACGAAGCGGCTGTTGCGGGCGTCCTGCTCGGACAGCTCGCGACGGAACGTCCAGAGCCGCGCGCCGTCGCTGCGGCGGACGGCCGTGGCCAGCGTCCGGTTAGCCAGGACGAGGGCCTCGTGGTCGCCGACGCGGACGGCGCTCAGTACGCGAGAGGAAGCGGGAAGGTCGGCGCGCGGTACCGGGGCCAGTTGCGAGAGCTCCTCGTCCAGTTCGAGGCTCCAGGCCAGCCGATACGGTCCATCCGGCACCGGCGGCAGCGGCTCGGTCCGCTCGACGAGGTGACCGCCGGCGACACCCGCCGCGACAGCCGTCGCGGTTGTCGCGCCGCCGTCGGGCGACGGGACCGGCTCGTCGGGCGTTGCCGCGGCAGCCAGGGCGAGGGCATGCAGTTCGGCCTGCGCGGCCAGGCCCAGCCGCTCGGACACCTGGGCGGCCAGGGCCAGATACCGGCGGCGTCGCGGCCCGTCGGGTGTCAGGTGAACCAGGCGCGCCAGCAGCCGCCCGGCCTCGTTCAGGTCATCCCGGGCCATGGCCACGGCGAGCGCCTCGTCCAGCGCGATCGGAGCCGCCAGGCTGTTCGGCCATCGGCAGGCCACCTCGATCAAGGCGTCGTAGTCCCGGGCCTGCCGCGCGGCGTCGAGGGCCGCCGCGGCCCGATCGTCCCACGGGGCGTAGACGGCGCGACCGTGGCGGGCCATCAGCCGCTCGATGTGCTGCTCGGCCAGGATGCCCGAGACGCCGGTCCCGGCGACAAACGTCATCTGCACGTGCCGCAGGTCGTGCCCGTCGAAGATTTCCTGGAGGGCGCCGACGGCGGCGCGGACATCGCCCTGGGCCTCGGCCGCCCCGGCCCTGAGCATCGCCTGGCGGCAGGCGCTGTCGGGGTCCAGCGCGGCGTCGCGCAGGCGGTCCGCCAGCCTCGGCGCGAGCGTCGCGTCGCCGCCGCCGAGGCAGTGAAGGTAGAAATCCTCGTAGAGCTGGTACAGTTCGGCGGCCTGCTCGTCCAGGGGCACCCGGTCGAGCGCCTTGTCGAGGTAGTCGAGGCCCTCGGGGGTCTTGCCGATCCGCAGGGCGGCGGCCCCGAGGGTCATCCACGGCCGCGCGTCGTCGGGGCGTGCCGCCGCGGCGTCGGTGAACCGCCGCAGGGCGGTGTCCCAGTCAAGATAGTTGACCAGGTCGCGGTCCGTGGCGACAAGCAGGCCGGCCGGTCCGAGCGTAAGGTTGCCGCCGGAGAACCCTGCGGGCAACGTGGTGCTGCCTTCGAGGCGCCCGGCGGTCAGGTCGACGGCGGCGATACCCGCGGCGCTGGGCACGAGCAACTTGTCACGTGCCAGGACGGGTTCGCCGGCCGGCGGCGCGTCGAGGGCCACCGGCGGCCATGCCGCTTCGCCGGTGGCGAGGTCAAAGGCCAGAACCCTGGCGCCCCAGGCCACGCCACGGCCGCCGTCCAGCGCCAGCAGGTACGGTGCGTCCTCCGACGGGCGTTGCCACGCCAGGCTGCCGTCGAGCCAGCGGTAGGCCTCCAGGTGCGGCGACAGGATGCAGCCGGAGACCACCAGGCCGCGGTCGGCCAGGACGCGCGGCAGGCGGGCCAGCGGCATGCCGCGGATCAGCCGCCCGCCGACGGCCGAGGCCCGTTGCGTCCGCTCGAACGGAATCTGACGCATGTCGGCCATCGTCCGGACCCACAACAGGCGGCCGCTCAGGAGGCTCTGGGCCGCCGTGACGCCCAGGGCGTTGACCAGGACCATTCCGTCGCGCACCGCCACCGACGCGCTGACGTTGCGGGTCGTGAACGACCACTGGTTCTGCTGGCCGATGTAGCCGGCCGGGTAGCCCACCACCGGCTGCGACCAGAGGAGCTTGCCGGTGCGGCTATCGAGGGCGGCGGTGTAGACCTCGCCGTAGAACGCCCCGGGCGTCCCCAGGGCGACGATGACGGCGCCGTCGCCTTCCACCGGCATGCCGTCGATGCTCAGCTCGCCGAACTCCAGCCCGGCCCGCTGCGGGTCCCAGCGCCACAGCATCCGCCCCGAGTCAGCCGCCAGCGCGTACAGGCTCGTGTGCATGCCGCCCTGGCCCTGGTTGAACATGACGACGCCGGGGTTGTTGCCCTTGCCGTCCTCGAGCGGCGCATAGACCACGCCGCCGGCCACCAGGGGCTGGCGGGCCTGACACTCCAGGACGGCGCCGCTGATCGCTCGGGAGCCCTCCTGGCGGGTGTCGAATTGCCAGAGGAGGTCGCCGGTGTCGGCGTCCAGGGCCCGGGCAGCGTGCAGTCGCGTGACGTAGACCCTGCGGCCGTGGACGACCGGCATCACCGTGGACCCGGCGGCCACGGCGGCCCGCTGAATCTGGCGGAACTGCATCTGGAAGTTCTGATGTGTCTGGGCATCGAGGGCCCGCAGGAAGTCGTCCTGCCAGATGATGGCGGCCGGATCGGCCGCGGGCGTGTCGCTGCGGAATCCCGCGCCGGAGGACGGTGTGGCCCGGTCGTCGGCCGGGTCGGGCACGCGGCGGAGCCACTCGGCGGCCGCAGGCGGCGTTGTGTCGCCGGGGCCGGACGGCTCGACCTGGGCCAGAGCGGCGGCGAAGTCGTCGGCCAGGTCGGACATCCCGGCGGCTCGCGCGGCCAGGGCGACACGCAGGCCCAGGGCCCGTCTCGGCAGATCGCCGGCGGGGTGCTTGTCGAAGACGAGCATGTAGTAGTAGAGAGCCAGGGCCGGCTGCGCCGCCTCGCGGCACCGGTCGGCCAGGGCCACGGCGGCATCGTCGCCCACGTCGCTCAGGAACCAATGGTGCGCCACGGTCTCGACGGCCCGGAGGTCGGCCTGCCGCCGCGCCGCCTCCCAGGCCGCGCGGGCCTCGTCGGCCACCGCCTCGCGGTAGGCCCGCTGCCCCTCGGCCGGCCAGCCGAGAACGTCGTCCACGATGGTCCGCCAGAGGGGCAGATGCAGGTGCTCGTCGGCGGGGACCATGACGTTGGCGTGGTCGGCAACCAGGGCGGCGTAGTGTCGGGAGGCCTCGACGTACGCCCCGGCCGCGGCCAGGTCGCGCGCGGCACGCAGGTCGCGGTCGGCGGCCGTGCTGGTGTTCATCTGCGGCACGAAGGCGTCGCCCTCGGGCGTCGCGGGCTGGTCCGCCGCCTGTGGCGCGACGACCGCGTCCTGCGCCGCCGCCGGGCGGCACAGGCACATCGCCGCGGCCCATGCCGCCAGGGCACAGAGCGCCAGCCGCTGAACCGGTCTCGCATCGCGGTGCATCAGGACCGACCTCGACAGGACCACGTACACAGGGAACCGCCACCATTGCAGGATGTAGAGTATACGCCCTGGCTCGCGGCGAAAACCGCAAAATCCCTGAGCTGGCCGGCACCATGGAGGCACGTCACGTGCGTCTGGCATCTGTGCCGGTTTTAACTTGAACCGCCCGCGCGATCAGGTAGGATTTGCTCTCCGCAGGTTGTGCGCGATCGTCGCAGGGCACCTGGGGCGAGCCGGTCGGTTCTGCGGTCTCGGCCGCGGGGCGAGGACGGCGGGGCCGCCTGTCGGTTGCCCTCTTGTTCCGGGATGAATGCCATGATGAGGTTGTTGGCTGTGGGCTCGGTTCTGGCCGTGCTGCTTGCCGGGTGCAAGCCGCCCGACGAGGCCGCCGTCGAACAGAAACCCACGAACGTCGAGGTGCAGGTGGTGTCGCCGCGGCCGATCGTCGACCGGCTGGCGATTCGCGGCATCATTGAGCCGTGGGTCAGCGTGCGCCTGTCGGCCGAGACGGCCGGCCGCCTGGTCTACATCGGCAAGGCCGAGGGCGACGCCGTGGCCCGCGGCGAGCGGCTGTTCGGGCTCGACACGGCCGTCCTCAGCGCCAACCTGGCGGCCGCCGAGGCCAGGGCCGAGTACGCCGTCGTCGCCCACCAGCGCGCCAAGACCATGTTCGCCGACCAGGCCGTCAGCAAGGACGAGCTGGACCGCACGAAGGCGGAGATGGATGCGGCCGTGGCGGCCGTCGAACTGGCCAAGGCCCAGCTCGCCGACGCCGACGTGCTGTCGCCCATCGACGGCTTCTTCGACGCCAAGCTCGCCGAGGTCGGCCAGTATATGACCCCCGGACTGCCGCTGGGCGACGTCGTGGACACCCGCCGCGTCAAGGTCATCGTCCAGGTGCCCGAGAAGGATGTCTCGTTCGTTCGGGTCGGGCAGACGATGGCCCTGGTGGTCGAGGCTCTGGGCGACGAGCCACGCCTGGGCAAGGTCCTCTTCATCAAGCAGGTGGCCGACCCCGAGACACTGACCTTCCCGGTGCACCTGGAACTGGCGAACGACGACGGGCGGATTCGTCCCGGCATGATCGCCAAGGTCCAACTGGTGCGGCGCGAGATGACCGACGCCGTAGCCGTGAACATCTTCAGCGTGGTGCGGCACGACGGCGGATACCGCGTGTTCGTCGAGGCCGACGGCGTGGCCCGCGCGCGCGACGTCACGCTCGGGGTGTTCGACGGCGTGTTCGTGCAGGTGCTCTCGGGCCTTCGGGCCGGCGACCGCCTGATCGTCAAGGGGCAGCGGGAACTGGTGGACGGCGCCCCGGTGGCAGTGGTCGAGCCGAGCAACGCCGGCCGCCTCGACGCACAGGCCGCCGATCGGACGCAGCCCGAGACCGCCCTGGACGACGCCGGGACGCCGGCCGGCGCCTGCTGCCAAGGAAGCCCAAGCGAATGATTATCTCCGACACATCCATCAAGCATCGCACGACGGTCGTCGTGCTGATGATCCTGATCGCGGTCGTCGGCGCGTACAGCTACGTCACGCTGCCGCGCGAGGCCGCGCCCGACATCCAGATTCCGATCATCATCGTCACGACCACCTATCCCGGCGTCGCCCCGGGCGACATCGAGAACCTCGTCACCTACGAGATCGAGAAGAAGCTGAAGAACCTCAGCGACGTGGACGAGATGACCTCGACCTCCACCGAGGGCGTTTCCACGGTGGCGATCAAGTTCCTGCCGAACACCGACATCGACGATGCGCTTCAGAAGGTCCGCGACAAGGTGGACCAGGCCAAGCCCGAGATGCCCAGCGACATCGACGAGCCGTCCATCACCGAGATCAACATCTCGGAGTTTCCAATCATGCTGCTCAACGTCCACGGCCCCGGCGGCCTGGTCATGCTCAAGGAAATCGCCGAGGACCTCCAGGACGACATCGAGAAGATTGAGGGCGTGCTCGAGGCCCAGATCACCGGCGACCTGACGCGCCAGATTCGCGTCGAGGTGGATCCGTACCGCCTGGCGGCGTACCGCATTCCGGTGTCCGAGCTGTTCGCCCGGATCGCCGCCGAGAACCAGAACGTCTCCGGCGGCACGATCGACATGCCCGACGCGAAATACTCGGCCCGCGTCGAGGGCGAGTTCGCCGACCCGCGCGACATCTACGATCTCATCATCGATCCGCGCGACGGACGGCCCCTGTACCTCAGCGACGTGGCCGTCGTCCGCGACACGTTCGAGGACCGCAAGTCCTACTCCCGCTTCAACGGCGCCGAGAGCATCACCGTCTCGGTCGTCAAACGGGCCGGCGCCAACATCGTCGATATCGCCGACCAGGTGCGCGGCGTCGTCGCCCGGTACCGCGGGCGGCTGCCCGAGGCCATCCAGATCGACGTTTCCCTCGACCAGAGCCAGTTCGTGGACATGATGGTCGCCGACCTCGAAAACAACATGCTCTCGGGCCTCATCCTCGTGGTTCTCGTCCTGATGATCGTCATGGGCGTCCGCAACAGCATCCTCGTGGCCCTGGCCATCCCGTTCTCGATGATGATCACGTTCGCCATGCTGACGGCCCTGGGCATCACGATGAACATGATCGTCCTGTTCAGCCTGATCCTCGTCGTCGGCATGCTCGTCGACAACGCCATCGTCATCGTCGAGAACTGTTACCGCCACATGCAGGAAGGCATGCCGCGCGTCCAGGCCGCCATGAAGGCCACCAGCGAAGTCGCCTGGCCGGTCATCACCTCCACGCTGACGACCGTGGCGGCGTTTGTGCCGCTGCTGGCCTGGCCCGACATCATCGGCGACTTCATGAGCTACCTGCCCAAGACGGTCATCGTCGCCCTCGTGGCCTCGCTCTTCGTGGCCATGGTCATCAACCCGACGCTCTGCGCCATCTTCCTTCGCGTGCGGCGCGGCGACAACGCGCCGCCGACTTCCGCCGACGACGCCCCGTCGTCGGGCGCCCTGGGGCAAGGCATTCTGGCCGTCTACGAACGCATCCTCTCGGTGGCCATCCGTCCGTGGGTGCGCGGCCTGATCGTGCTTGTCGGCTTCGTGCTCCTGGCGTTGTCGGCGGCAGCCTTCGTCGCGCTGAACGGCAAGGTCGAGTTCTTCCCGAGCGGCGACCCGCGCACCGCCCGCATCAACGTCACGATGCCCGTCGGCACGCCCCTGGACGTGACCGACCAGGTCGCCCGGCGCATCGAGGAGCAGGTGCTGGCCTACCGTTACACCGACGGGGCCGACCCCGCGCACAACGTCAAGTACGTCACGACCGACGTGGGCCGCGGCGGCGGCGACATCTTCAGCGGCGGTGGCGGCGCCGACTCGCATCTGGCCGTCGTCTCGATCGAGTTCATCGACTACCTGGACCGCCGCGTGCCGTCGCGCGACACGGTCGAGAAACTGCGCGAGGCCCTCAGCGGCATGCCCGGCGTCCAGGTCCAGGTGGCCGTCGAGGAAGAAGGCCCGCCCACGGGCAAGCCCATCGAGATCGAGGTCAGCGGCGACAAGTACGAGGACCTACTGCCACTGTGCGACCGGATCAAGAGCGTGGTGCGCGGCATCGCGGGCGTAACCGACCTGAACGACGACTACGATCCGGGCAAACCGGAGCTGCGCGTCGTCGTGGACCGCCAGCGCGCGGCGCTGATGAACCTGAGCACCGGCACGGTCGCCACGTCGATCAAGGCCGCCGTCAACGGCATGGAAGTCAGCAAATTCCGCGATGGCAACGACGACTACGACATCGTGGTCCGCCTGCCCGAGCCCTACCGCCGTACCATCAGCGACATCGAGGCCCTGACCATCGCCGGCCCCGGCGGGCGGCCCGTGCCGCTCAGTGCTGTCGCTCGCGTCGAGTACACCTCCGGCCTGGCCGCCATCCGACGCACCGACATGCGGCGGGCCATCACCCTCACCGCCGACGTCGTCAAGGGCTACAACAGCGCCGAGGTCCTCAAGCAGGCCATGGCCGCCCTGCACGACGTCACGCCGCCCGCCGGCTGCTACATCGCCTACCGCGGCGAGAAGGAAGACATGCAGGAGTCCGGCGACTTCCTCCTGAAGGCCGGCGTTGTCGGGCTCCTCGTCATCGCCATGATCCTCGTCAGCCAGTTCAACTCCGTCCTGCTGCCGGTCATCATCATGCTCTCGGTGCTGCTGTCGTGGATCGGCGTCTTCTCCGGCCTCACTGTCACCGGCAAACCATTCGGCCTCATCATGACCGGCCTCGGCGTCATCTCGCTCGCCGGCATCGTCGTCAACAACGCCATCGTCCTGATCGACTACATCAACAAGCTCCGAGACCGCGGCATGGAGCCCGTCGCCGCCGTGCTCCTGGCGGGGCGCACGCGCCTGCGGCCGGTGGTGCTCACGGCCATCACCACCCTGCTCGGCCTGGCGCCGATGGCCCTCGGCTGGAACGTCGATATCCGCGGCATGAGCTTCAACACCAACAGCGAAAGCAGCCTCTGGTGGGGCCCCATGGCCGTCGCCGTCATCTTCGGACTGGCCGTCTCCACACTGCTGACCCTGGTCGTCGTCCCGGCCGTGTACATGATGGTGGACCGCCTGCGGAAGGGGTGGGACACCAAGCACCATGACGCCGCCCGGGACCTCTGACCGCAGCGACGCGCGCCGACTTCGAATCAGGAACCGAACCCGTGAGACAGGTGGCACTCGGCAAGACCGGCCTGGCCGTCAGCGCGGTCGGCTTCGGCGGCATCCCCATCGGCCGCCTGACCGACGAGCAGGCCGTGAACGTCATCACGGCCGCCATCGACGCCGGCATCACCTTCTTCGACACCGCCTACAGCTACCCCGAGAGCGAACCGCGCCTCGGCATGGCCCTGCGCCGCCGCGACCGCGACCGACTCGTCCTGGCCACCAAGGACGGCTCCACCGACGGCGCGCTGTTTGCCCGCCACGTCGAGGAAAGCCTGCGGCGACTCGGCACGGAGCACCTCGACCTCGTGCAGTTCCACAACGTGGCCGACCGCGAGACCTGGCAGGCCGTCATGGCGCCCGGCGGGCCCTACGAGGCTGCCTGCCGCCTCCGCGACCGCGGCGCCGTCCGGCATATCGGCGTCACCAGCCACAGCATCGACCTGGCTGCCGAGATGATCGACTCGGGATGCTTCGAGACCGTCCAGCTTCCCCTCAACTTTGTCGCTCCCGAGGCCGCGCCGCTGGTGGACCGCGCCGCCTCGCGCGGCGTCGGCTTCATCGCCATGAAACCCTTCGCCGGCGGCATGATCGAACACGGCGACCTCGCCTTGCGCTATCTCCAGCAGTTTCCGTCCATCGTGCCCATCCCCGGCATCGAAACGCTCGACGAGCTGGCCGCGGCCGTGCGGCTCTACGAGGCCCCGCGACCGCCCACCCTCGACGAACGACGCCGCATGGACGACCTCGCCGCCGAAATCGGCAACGTCTTCTGCCGCGCGTGCGGCTATTGCCGCGGATGCCCCCAGGAGATCGCCATCCCGATGATTCTCCGCGGGCGCAGCTTCGCGCGACGGATGCCCGCGGCCGCCGCCGAACGGGCCCTGCGACGCCACATGGCCCGCGTCGACCGTTGCACCCAGTGCCGACAATGCGTCCGCCAGTGCCCCTACCACCTCGACGTCCCGACCCTGCTCCGCGACGCCCGAGACTGGTTCAACCAGTGGACACAGACGCTCTGACCATGCCCTCCGCGTGTCTCGGCCCAAGGTGCCATGGCCGCTCGCGGCCATGATCCTCATCTTCAAGCCCTGAAAGGGCGGTAGTCAGTAGCCGGCGGCGTGAGCCGCCGGAAGTCGACGCCTACAGAGACACAAGCCCCGGTCAGGGGCGGTAGTACGCAGCAGAGGCCGAGGAACTGCCGCCCCCGTTGGGGGCTCGCTTGGCGTTGCTGGAGGCTCCGGCGGCTCACGCCGCCGGCTATTGACTATCGGCCCTGTCGGGCCTCAGGTGCTGGCGCACCAGGGCCCAACCTCGACAGCCTGAGGCCCAGGGCCATCCGCTCCAGCGAGGGACCGTCACACGTGCCAGAGTCCCCGGGCGGGCGCGCACCGGCCGCGCCTGTGTCTTGGCTTGAATTAGCGGCCCCGCCGTGCTATACTATGTTCACTCGGTCACGTGTCCGTGGCCGGGTGCAGGGAAGCCGGTGCGATTCCGGCGCGAGGCCGTCACTGTGAGCGGCGACGAGGGTCACACGCGTAGCCACTGGGCCGAGAGGCCCGGGAAGGCGTGACCGGAGACCGACCCGCAAGCCAGGAACCTGCCGCTGTGACCTTCACCGGACTCTGCGAGCCTGGATGCGTGAAGGGGCGTTTCTGCGATAGCCGACCGGCTGCCGACGTCCGGGCCGCCGCTCGACGTGTTTTCGCATGGCCCCCGCTTGCGCGACAGGCGGGGGTTTGTCGTTTGGCGGGATCGACCGTTATCTCTCGTGTGCCTCGCGTGCGGCCGGCCGCGCGGTCGCGCGCCTTCACCATGATTGAGCTGCTGATCGTCGTGGCGATTATCGGCCTGCTGGCGGCCATCGCGCTGCCGGCGTTCGGTCACGGACGTTCCATGGCTCTGGACGTCCAGTGCCGCGCCAACCTGCGGGCCCTCGGCGCCGCGTGCCTCGGCTACGGTATGGACCATCGCGGCATGTATCCGCCGCTGGCGTGGTGGCAGGAGCGGCCGCCACGCTACTTCTGGGGCACCAACGAGAAGTCGCCCGACTTCAGCCGCGGACTCCTGCGGCCGTACCTCGACGCCGAGGCCGGCGATCTCGACGGCCTCTACGAGTGCCCCGAGCAGCCCTGGGGATCCTACCGGCCGCAAGGCGCCGCCGGGGCGCCCACGACCACCTACGGCTACAATGGCTACTACCTGTCGCCGGCGGCCACCCCCGGCTGGGCCTCGTCCATCAAACACCGCCCCTGGCGCTCGCAGCACACGATCAAGGAAGCCGCCAAGGTCTTCATGCTCGCCGACACCCTCATGGTCTGGGGCGGACAGACGCCCACCAACAACTGCCTGCTCGACCCGCCGTGGACCTTCTCGCGCGGAAAGTGGCGCGAGAACCCGAATACCACCCTGTGCTTCCGCCACATGGGCCACGCCAACGTCTGCTTCGCCGACGGCCACGTCGAATCCGTCGAACCGACCGTGCTGCTGGACGAGGAACACGCCGTCGGCTATGTGGGCGACTCCAACGCGCCGCACTACGTTCCCGACTGGGAGAAATGGTAAGACGCCCTCGCGCCGCGAGCCGCCGGCGCCACGGCCCGGCGGTGCATGCCTGCCAGGGACCATGCCTGTCCCGTCGAGCCGTCCGACAATGTGTTGTGTGATTCGTTGTTGCTGGGTGCCATGCCTGCCCCGTCAGGCATGGTGGCGAGGCCGCAGGCCCGGTCAACGGGAATATGTCATGTTTCCCGGTGCGCAGGCTCTCGCGCCGCCCCGTGCCGAGTTTGCTTCAAGAAGGCCGCGTCGAACTCACGATAACACTGTTGTGCCGCAAGACGCCGCGCCCGCACTATCGTCGCACCCGGGCCTCGGCGGCCGGCAAAGCCGTACCGGGGGGGACCGGGGTCGCCGTTGTGAAGCCAGATACTCTCAGCCTTCAGAAGCTGTTCGATGATCGTCTCGAGTTGCCGACCGTGCCTGCCGTGGCGATGGCGGTGCTGCGCATGGCGCAGAATCCGCGCGTGTCGATCGACCAGATGGCCCGCGTGATCGAGAAGGACCCTGCCCTGGCGGCGAAAGTGTTCCGCTTCGTCAACAGCAGCTACTTCGGCCTCGACAAGCCGATCAGCAGCCTCTCGCAGGCGATCGTGCGGCTGGGCATCCGGGCGACCACCGTCCTGACGCTCAGCTTCTCGCTGGTCGAGGCGAGCCAGCGCGTGGCCGACAAACGCTTCGATTTTCCGTCGTTCTGGCTGCGGTCGCTGGTGTCGGCGGTGGCCGCGCGGCGGATTGCCCACTACTCGGTCCGCGACCAGGCCGACCAGGCGTTTGTCGGGGCGCTGCTGGCCGACATCGGGTGCCCGTTCCTGTGCCGAGCCCAGCCCGAGCGGTACGCCACCGTGATGAAACGTTATCGCATGACGTCGGACGACCTGTCGGTGATCGAGTCGCGGGCCCTGGGGGTCACGCACGCCGACGTGTCGTCGCTGCTGCTGGGCCGCTGGCACCTGTCGGAGACGCTGGTGGCGGCCGTCGGCGCCCACTGCGACCCGGCCAGCCTCGATCCGGACACGCCGCAGTTCACGATCGCCGTGGTCATCATGGCCGCCAGCCTGATCGCCGATATGCTGATCCGCGGCCCGATCGAGCAGCGCGTGGCGGCCCTGGCGGACCTGTTCCGGCGGTACTTCACACTCCAGCCGGCCCACGTCAACGTCATTCTCGGAAGCCTGCGGCCGGAGTTGCAGGACATCGCCTCGATGTTGGATCTGCGGTTGCCGCCGCTGGACGAGTTGGAGAATCAGGCCAAGACCGAGATGCTCCGCGTAGCGATGGGGGCGGCCAGGCCGCCGGCGGGCGCGGCCGTGGCCGGCGGGTAAGCCGCCGCGAAGTCCGGACACGATCCTTCGGGAGCTGTGCAAGCCATGATCAAGACCGATAGCCGCAAGCACCAGCGCATCAAGTGCCGCGTGATCGTCGAACACGTCGGACCGACCGTGGACCTGTCGGCCGGAGGCATCCGCGTGCTGATGGCCAATCCGATCACGGAAGGGACGGAGGTCCGCCTGGCGTTCCAACTGCCCGAGAGCGAAGAGCTGGTGCAATGCCATGGCCGCGTGGCCTATGTGGACCAGAGCCAGATCGACGCGGAGCTTCGGGAGGTGGGAATCCAGTTTCTGCGGATGATGGCCCGGCACCGACAGGCAATAGCCGAGTACGTCGATGGCCGCGCGGACGACCCCGCCCACGCGGACCAGGCCGCCGATGCCTGAGGAGCACAGACCCCAGCAGCCGGTTGAAGAGACGCGACACAGCCGTCGTGGCAACAAGCGGCCATGGCGCCGGGAGACCTGCACGGTGTTGCGGCTGAATGATAAGTAATTACCGAAAACCAGCTTACGGGCTTGCCAAGACGTATTCAAGCAACAAACGTTGTCGAAAGCCAACGCGATCCGCATTCCCTGATACCCCAGAATCACCAGATTAACACCGCGTTGAACGAGTCTAACGTGTTTGCGTGAAAGACCTTACGTCGTTGTTCTGGATGGCGTGGCCGAGACTTGACTCCGGCGGCATGGGATTTGCTTTGATTAATGGGCGAGCACACGCCCTGTCGAGCGAGGGGAAACGACGAAGACCGGGCGCGGGGACAGATCGTGGTCCTGATGACCACGCACTGAGGGGTAGTTCATGCAACGCTGGATGTCCCTGGCTCTTGTAGTTGGACTGTGCGCACTGTCGGCAACGCCCGCAGGGGCCGAACCGATGTGCCCGCGCGGCGGCGACCGCGCCCAGACCGACGGCTGCGACGTCGCCGGCCCGACGCAGGACAGCCCCCTGCCTCTGCTGCCGCTCTGGCCAACAGTGGTGGCCCTGGGCTACATCAGCATCAGCCTCAAGGAACAGCTCCGCCGCCGCGGTCACAGCGCCGCCCCGCGCGGACGCACCTTCGACGATCTGATCACCCTGTCCGGCGCCGACCCGCACTCCCCGTCCGCCGACCCCGAACGACGACCGACCCCACACAAGGCCGGGTAGCCTGCCGCCTCCGAGCAATGAATGGACATGGCCGCATGGCTTGCGTCATGGCCCAGCCTGCGGCCGGACCGTGGCTCCCACCGCCGTCGGTGAGCGGGTAGGTCTGATCAACAGATCCGACACGCTGTGGGCCGAACAGAAGCAGCCGTCGGGTCCGTTGACCCGACCTACGTACTGCGTTCTCGATGGTCTTGCGTCGTGCGTCGTCAGGGACTTCGCCGCAGGTGTGCGATGCGCTGGTGGCCTGAGAGGTCTTTGCGGATCTCAAGGAGTTCGATCCCCGCCGCAGCACGGGACGAGAGTCGCTCGCGCAGGCGGTCGGCCTGATCGTGTCCGATCTCCATGAGCAGGTGCCCGCCGTCGGCCAGGTGCGGTCCCGCGCCGGCCAGAATCCGGTCAATCAAATCCATGCCGTCGGGGCCGGCCGCCAGGGCCATGTGCGGCTCGTGGTCGCGGACCTCGGGCATCAGGCCCGCCATGTCGGCGTCGCTGACGTAGGGCGGATTGGCCGTGATCAGGTCGAAGACGCGATCCTGCGGCGGCAAAGGCGCCAACGGCGCGAACAGGTCGCCCTCCAGCCACGTCACGCGGTCGGCCACGCCGCACCGGGCGGCGTTCTCGCGGGCCACGGCCAGGGCCTCGCTCGACAGGTCGGTGGCCGTGACGCGCGCCGACGGACACTCCGACGCGATCGCCAGGGCCACGCAGCCGCTGCCGGTACACAGGTCCAGGACGCGCGGCTCGGGGGGCGCGTGCGGCGCGCCGGCATCCACCAGTTCACCCGCCTCGGCGTCGCGCCGGTCCACGAACTGCCCGTCGCGGTACTCCCAGGCCGGTTTGCGTCGCGGACGCAGGACAGCCAGTGCCTCGTCCACGAGGAGTTCCGTCTCGGGCCGCGGGATGAGCACCGCCGGCGTCACCTTCAGCACCAGATGACGGAAATGGGCCTCGCCCACGAGGTACTGCGTGGGCACCCGGGCGGCGCGGCGACGGACCAGGTCGCGAAACGTGGACAACTCGGGGTCGGCGACGGTGCGGCCGTGCTGCACGTAGAGCTGGATGCGCTCGACCTTCAGCGCGTGAGCCAGGAGCAGCTCGGCCTCCAGGCGCGGCTCGTCGATGCCCCTGGACTCGAAGAACTGGCGCGTCCATTCGAGCAGCCGCAGAATCGTCCAGGCTCCGTCGTTGGTGGCGGTCACGCGGATGGCCTTTCGTCGAGGGTCACGAGGGTCTCGGGCAGGCCGAGGCGTCCGCGGCCGGTGGGGGCAATCTGCCTCGCGCGGCGAGCCAGCCGTTCGAGCGTGGCGGCAGTGCGATCGAGCAAGCCCGGCAAAGCGGTTTTCTGAACGACGTAGCCGTCGCGGCCGAAGCGGCGCGGATCGTCGGCGTGGCGGGTGCGTTTCCAGTCGCGTTCGGCCCTGACGGCGCTGCGCCGGGCGGCCCGGGCCGCATCCCGAAGCACGGCTGCCGTGTCGCGGGCGATCAATTTGGCCTGGACCGTGTCGCCGCGCGCCACGGCCTCCAGGCGCAGGCGGTCGAGCAGGGCCGTGTCCTGCCACGTCTGGAACCGCCCGAGCTGCTCGTCCAGCAGATCGGCCGCCAGAAGCCACATGCGGAACTCGCCTTTGTTGGCAGTGACCTGCGGCCGGGCGGCGTCGAGGCGTTGGCGCGCGGCGGCAATGGCCTTGCGCCGTGCGGCCGCGTCGGCCACGTCGTGCGGCGTGATCACGTGCTGGTGCTCGCGCGGATGCTCCACGAGGGCCTTGCGCAGCCGCAGGAGCCCGGGCGCTGCGGCGTGCAGCCGGCGGATCGCCTGCGCCGCGGAGGCGGGGCGGGCCAGGCCGTAGCGGTTGCGAACGAAGCGTGCGGCCGCTTTCGATTCGTCGGCCTTGGAGTCCTCGAACAGGGCCGCCCCCAGCGCCAGGCCCCAGTGCGTCGAGCCGCCCAGTTGCCGCTCGGGGCACCAGACGGTGTTGACCATGCCGATGACGCCGCGGGCGCGGTGGGCGTGGCCGACGCGGGCGAAGTCGCGGAGATTCGCCAGGTTCGACTCGTCGGGCATCGTCGTGGTGAAGACGCGGCCGGTGGCCGGGCACCCCAGCACCTGGAACCCCAGGTCCGTCAGGGTGCGGTTGTCGGCCTCGATGGGATGATCGACGAAGTAGTCCCAGTGAGCGACCATGCAGTCGCGCGGCACGCGGCGGGCGATCCGGGCATCCTTGACCAGGTGGTCGCCCCAGAGAATCATCCGTTTGCCGAGGCCCGTGACGATGCGGTGAATGGCCAGGACGTGGTCGGCGAAGAGCCGCCACTCGGGCAGCCCCCGGCGCCGGCAGCGCGGGCAGTCGCCGAACTGAACCTCGTCGAGCCCCACGTGCAGGTACGGGGCCGGGAAGACCTCGGCTGTCTCGGCCAGCACGTCGGCCAGCACCTCGAGCGACTCGGGGTGCGACGGGCACAGGGCGTTGAAATGCGTGGCCGAGCCCTCGAACAGGTGACGGTACTTCTTCAGATGCGTGATGTAGAGCGTGTGGCCGAGGGCCTCGACCTCGGGCACGACCTGGATGCCGTGCCGCGCGGCCAGGTCGATCAGCCGCGTCATCTGGTCGCGCGTCAGGGCGTAGCGTGAGCTGAGCTCCGACCGCCGCCGCAATCGCAACGAGCAGCCCTGGTCGTCGGTGAAATGCCAGAACAGGGTGTTGTAGCCCCAGTCGGCCAACTGCGGGATGAGCCGGCGATAGTAGTCGTACCGCTCGACGATCCGCACGCAATCGATCATGGCGGCGTTGATCCATCGGTCGGACATGAGCCGGTCTCCTTCTACATGCGCGCGAGTCGGTCCTCGTGGTCGGCCAGGCGGAGGGCCTGGATCAGCTCATCGAGCCGCCCGGCCATGACCGCGTCGAGGTTGTGGGCCGTGAAGCCGATGCGATGGTCGGTGACGCGGTTCTGCGGGAAGTTGTAGGTGCGGATGCGGGCGCTTCGGTCGCCGGAGCCGACCTTGAGCTTGCGGTCGGCCTCGCGTGCGGCGCGGCGTTCGGACTCGTAGAGGTCGAACAGTCGCGACTTCAGCAGGCGCCAGGCCTTGTCGCGGTTCTGGTGCTGGCTCTTGGACTCCTGCATCATGACGACGATGCCGGTCGGCAGGTGGGTCATGCGGACGGCGCTGGAGACCTTGTTGACGTTCTGGCCGCCGGGGCCGCCGGCCCGCATGACGTCGATGCGGACGTCCTCGTCCTTGATCTGGATGTCCAGTTCCTCGGGCTCGGGCATGACGGCGACCGTGGCGGCGGAGGTGTGGATGCGGCCCTGGGCCTCGGTGGCCGGGACGCGCTGGACGCGGTGCCCGCCGGACTCGTAGGCCAGGTCGCGGAAGGCGCCGTCGCCCTCGATGTTGACAATGACCTCGCGGAACCCGCCCAGGGGCGTCGGACTGGCCGACAGCACCTCGAACTTCCAGCCGTGGTCTTCGACGTAGTGCCGGTACATTTCCAACAGGTCGCCGGCGAACAGAGCGGCCTCGTCGCCGCCGGTGCCGGCGCGGATCTCGAGGATCAGGCTCCCGGCGTCCATGCGGTCCTCGGCTTCCAGGAGCATCGTCCGGAGCAACTCCAGAAGCGACTGCTCCTCGTGCTGCAACTGTTCGGCCTCGTCGGCGGCCAGTTGCCGCATCTCGGGGTCATCGGTCTCGGCCGCCATCTGCTCGGCCTCCTGGCGGCGGCGGGCGACGTCGCGGTACCGGCGGTACGGCTCCACCTGGCGCAGCAGGCGTCCGCGTTCGCGCATGAGCGGCTGAAGCCGCGACCCGTCGGCAGCAATCTCCGGCGACGCCAGGAGCGAGTCGATCTCGTCGAGCCGACGGCTCATGGCGTCGAGCGAGTCAAGGTATCCGATGTGCTGTTTGTCGGCCATCTGGGAAGCCTGCCACGAGCAAGGCGCCGCGTTCGGGGGTTCGTCTGCCGCCGGCGGCCAGGGACGGACCGCCGGTGAATGTGGAGAGGGCGGACACGCTCCTCATTGCCGGAGCGGCGTCCGCCCTCTTCGTCGGCCCAGCTACTTGCTGCCGGTGTTGGCGGCCTTGCGCTGGCCCCAGTTGTACTTCTTCTGGAACTTCTCGACGCGGCCGGCCGTGTCCACCAGTTTCTGCGTCCCGGTGTAGAACGGGTGGCAGCTCGAGCAGATTTCGACCTTGATCTGCGGCCGCGTGCTGCGCGTCTTGAAGCTGTTGCCGCAACCGCACGTCACCGTGCACTCGACGTACTTCGGATGGATCTTCTCTTTCACGACTCTCGCCCTCGATCAACGGCCCCCGAGGGGGCCTCCGTACAGTGCCCAAGCCCAATCTGAATGGGCAAGTGTACCGCACCGGGCCCGGAAATGCAAGCACTTTCGCCGCCCGGCCGCCGGGGGGGGGCACGTCACGTTTGCAGGTTCGCAGGCTCTCACACCGCGGAAACGGGGGGGGAAAGCGACGTAGGGTCGCTCGCGAGCGACCCTCGAAGGCCAGGTGCCCGCCCACGAACGTGACGTCCATCCCCCGGCGCAAGGAAGAAGCGCCACGGGCCGGCGTGCGGCCGCGGCGCTTCGGCATGTCCTCCGCCTGCGAGGCGACGTCACCCGACCGTGATCGGCTGCGTGCTCTCCCAGACACCGTGCATATTGCACTTTTCGAAGACCCGGAGGCCGCCGTTGGCGTCGTCGGTGTTGGCCGGAAGCGACACGGTGAACGTGACTTTCGGCTCGGTCATCGCGCCAGCCAGGTCCACGCGGGCCAGTTGCACGTATCCCTTGTACAATTCGATGGACTGGATGTGGTGCTCCGGCTCGTTCGGGTGCTTCAGCAGTTTGCCGACGTGGACGGTCACCTGGAACGGCTCGCCGGCCTTGACGGTGGTCGGAGCCTCGATGATCGGCAGATGCTTCTTCTCGAGGTCGGTCAGGTTCTTCGGGTCCTTGGGCTTGTTGACTTGCCTGAGCAAGGCGGGCAGTTCGGCCATGGTCTTGTCTCCTCTCTGGTTTGTAACGGATCCCGTAACGATGCGCCGCCGACAGGCAACAACAACCCACCGGCAGAGCAGACCGATTATAGTGGCAACCGCGTACGCGCGGGCGGAGAAAAGCCGTCGTGGCGTCAGATGGGGGCACGTCATGCTTGTGGGCGGGGAACTGGTCCGGGAATAACGCTCACCGTAGGGGCGGCTCGCTGCAAGTCCCGAGCCTCGTCGAGGGGCGAGCCGCCCTCACAGGCGCCTGTCCCTTGCGGGTCGCTCACGAGCGACCCCTACATCGCTTCCCGCCGCTGCCCACACACATGACTCGCCGGCGGTGCCTCGACGGGGCTGGCATGGCACCGGGCACACGAGGTTGACGGTCCCCCGTTTCTCGAAAGAGTTCAGGCGAAGTCACGATCCCCTCGTGACTTCGCCTGAACGTGATGGCGGTGCGAACCTACCCGACAGGAGCCGTCAGGTCGCGTCGTGATGGGCCGGTACCTGGGCTTGCGAGCCGTCGCCGGGGCGGTTGCCGGCCTCGAAGTACAGGTGCGCGTCGCGGACGGAAACGGTGATGATGTCCTTGCCTTCGTAGCTGCCGCGGAGGACCTCCTCGGAGAGGTAGTCCTCGATGAGGTTCTCGACGGTGCGACGCAGGGGCCGCGCGCCGAAGTCGGGGTTGTACCCCTTGTCGATCAGGAGCTGCTTGGCGTCGTCGTTGACGATCAGCTCCAGCCCCTTCTCGGTCAGGCGGCGGCGGATCTTGTTCAGTTCGAGGTCCACGATCTGGTTCATGTCGTCGCGCGTGAGGCTGCGGAACATGATCGTGTCGTCGAGTCGGTTGAGGAACTCGGGCCGGAAGTGCCGCTCGACTTCTTTCATCAGGGCGGTCTTCATCTGCTCGTAGTCGGCCTGCTGGCCCTTCTGGCGGAAGCCCATGCCGGCCTTGTTGGTGATGATGTTGGCGCCGAGGTTGCTCGTCAGGATGAGCACCGTGTTGCGGAAGTCGATGCGGCGGCCGAACGAGTCGGTCAGGCGGCCCTCTTCCATGATCTGAAGCAGCATGTTGTGCACGTCGCCGTGGGCCTTCTCGATCTCGTCCATGAGGATGACCGCGTAGGGGCGGCGGCGGATACGTTCGGTGAGCTGCCCGCCCTCTTCGTAGCCGACGTAGCCGGGCGGCGCGCCGATCAGGCGGCTCACGTTGTGCTTCTCCATGTACTCGCTCATATCGATCTGGAGCAGCGCGTCTTCGCTGCCGAACATGAACTCGGCCAGGGCCTTGGACAGCTCGGTCTTGCCGACGCCGGTCGGGCCGATGAACAGGAAACAGCCCATGGGCCGCCGCGGGTCTTTGAGGCCGCTGCGGCTGCGGCGGAGGCTCTTGGCGATGGCCTTGATGGCCTCGTCCTGGCTGACGATGCGTTTGTGCAGCTCGGTTTCCATGCGCAGGAGCCGCTCGGTCTCCTCGCTTTCCAGGCGCGTCAGCGGCACGCCCGTCATTTTCGATACCACCTCGGCCACGACCTCGGCGTCCACGACGCCGTCGACTTCCTTGGCCGAATCGCGCCAGCCGGCCAGGAGCTCGTCCTTGCGGGCCTTCAGGTCGTCGATCTTGTTGCGGAGCTCGGCGGCCTGCTCGTAGGCGCTGCGGGCCACGGCCTCTTCCTTCTCGCCGTTGAGCCGCTCGATCTCCGTCTCGATCTCCGCCACGTCCGGCGGACGGGTCATCGCCTTCAGGTGGATCCGCGCGCCGGCCTCGTCGATCACATCGATGGCCTTGTCAGGCAGGCAGCGGCCGGTGATGTAGCGGTTCGAGAGCTCGACCGACGCGCGCAGCGCGCCGTCGGTGATCTGCACCCGGTGATGCGCCTCGTAACGGTCGCGCAGGCCGCGAAGAATCTCGATGGTCTGTTCGGCCGTCGGCGGCTCGACGATGATCGTCTGGAACCGGCGCTCCAGGGCCCCGTCTTTCTCGACGTACTTGCGGTACTCGTCGAGCGTCGTGGCGCCGATGCACTGGATTTCGCCGCGGCTGAGGGCCGGTTTCAGCACGTTCGAGGCGTCGATGGCCCCTTCCGCGCCGCCGGCGCCCACCAACGTATGCAACTCGTCAATAAACAGGATGATGTTCTTCGCGCGGCGGACCTCGTTCATCACCGCCTTGATCCGTTCCTCGAACTGGCCGCGGTACTTTGTCCCCGCGACCATCAGCGCCAGGTCCAGCACCACGATCCGGCGGCTGCGGAGCAACTCCGGCACGCTGCCGTCGACGATCGCCTTGGCCAGCCCCTCGACGATGGCCGTCTTGCCCACGCCGGCCTCGCCCAGCAGCACGGGGTTGTTCTTCGTGCGACGGCACAGCACCTGCATCAGACGCTCGATCTCGTTCACGCGGCCAATCACCGGGTCCAGCTTGTTCTGCGCGGCCAACTCCGTGAGGTCACGTCCGAAGCTGTCCAGGGCGGGCGTCTTGCTCTTGCCGCGAGCGCCCTTGGCGCCCGGCTGCCCGCGTTCGGCACCCTGGCCGAACTCCGGCGGCTGACCGCCGAACTCGGTTTCCTCGGTCATCTCGGCCGTGGCGCCGAGGAGCTTCAGCACCTCCTCGCGCACCTCGTCCAGACGCAGACCCAGGTTCATCAGCACCTGGGCGGCCACGCCGTCCTGCTCGCGCAGCAGGCCCAGCAGCAGGTGCTCGGTCCCGACGTAGTTGTGGCCCAGCATCCGGGCTTCTTCGATGGCGAACTCGATGACCTTCTTGGCGCGCGGCGTCTGAGGCAGCTTGCCCATCGTGACCATCTGCGGACCGCTCTTGACGATCTTCTCGACCTCGATGCGAATCTTCTTCAGGTCGATGCTCATGTTCTTCAGACAGTTGGCCGCCACGCCGCTGCCTTCCTTGACCAGGCCCAGCAGCAGATGCTCGGTCCCCACGTACTCGTGGTTGAACCGCTGGGCCTCCTGGTTGGCCAGGGCCATCACCTTGCGGGCTCTGTCGGTGAATCGTTCGAACATTCGAGGTTTCCTTCCCAGGGCCGGGCGACCGCGGCTGCGGCCGCACACAAACCCGCTGTTAGCAACATGTTACAAGGTGCCCGGCACCCCAGTCACGCTACCGGACAGCCATACGGCAACTATTGTACACGCCTGGCGGTCCGTCGGCAAGCGCCACCGGAGGCGCAGGGACCGACCCAGACTGTATCGGCCAGAACCGCTCGCCCCCTTCGCCCGAAGATCGCGATTTTCAGTGCGAAAACGGGCAAAGGGCCGGCGCCGGCCCGGCCGATAAAAGACTATCCGGCCCACCACGGCGGCAACGCCGGGTGACGGGGACGCCGCTGTTGAAGGGCGGCTCGCCCCTCGACGAGGCTCGGGACTTGCAGCGAGCCGCCCCTACGGTGAACGAGGCGAGAGGTTTGCCTGTTCGACCCTCACCGCCCCTCGACTGCGCCCGGGGCACCTCTCCCTGCAAGCAGGGAGAGCAGCGGTTGACCGGGCGCTGGCGGCGCGGGAAGATATGTGGTGGGATACCGTAGGCCTGTCGGACACCGAGGAAGAGTCAGTGCGGAGGGCGTGCTGGTGCGGAGAGCGATTGCGTACGGGCTGGTGGCGGTGATCGTGGGCGGCATTCTGGCCGTGATGATCGGCTGGACCCTGGCGACGAGCGAGCCGGCGGGGTACACGCGGCCGGACGACTTCACCGCGCAGCAACTGAGCGACGAGGCGGCGAAGTTCAACGCCGCCGCGGCCAGGATTCACAACACCATCACCGACGCCTCGGGCGGCACGCCGCTGGACATCACGCTGACCGATGCGGCGATCAACGGGTACATCCGGAGCCTGCCGCCGGACCAGTTGCGGCAACTGCCGTCGGCGTTCGACAACCCGCAGGTGGTGTTCCGCGACGGGGAAGTGGTGCTGATGGGCGACGTGTACGTGAAGGGTCGCAAGGCGGTGGCGTCGATGCACCTGGCGGCCGAGGTGACCGAGGACGGGGACCTGCGGCTGGAGATGCGGACGACCAAGGCCGGTCGGCTGCCGCTGCCGGACATGATCAGCAACGACACGGTCGCTCACCTGGACCGGAAGATCGAGGACATGCAGTCACGCGGCGAGGCCGCCGGCGGCGACGACCGCCGGGCCCAGGTGGCTGACGCCAAACTGATGGCCCTGATGAGCTTGCGCGGACTGCTGAAGGGCGAGCCCGTGACGCTGGAAACCCGTCGGCAACGGTTGAAGCTGGACGCACTGGAAATCCTGGACGGGCGGATCCACGTCGTGGGGCGGAACGTCGAAAAACCCGCGGAGTGATCAGTCGATGTCGGCCACGGTGTCGTCGGCCTCGGCGGACACTTCGCCGAGGGCCTCCAGGGCGCGGCGGGCGGCTTTCTGCTCGGCCTCTTTTTTGCTCAGGCCCCAGGCGCTCGGGAACCGGCGGCCGTCCAGCACCACGGCCACCTCGAACGCCTTGCTGTGGTCCGGGCCCTTCTCGTCGAGCACCTCGTAGTTGGGCGTCTGGCCCACCTTGTGCTGGGCATATTGCTGCATCATGCTCTTGTAGTTCAGCTCGTGGGCCCCTTCGGCCACGCGGTCAATCTCCGGCTCCATGAGCCGCAGCACCAGGCGACTGGCCACGTCGAACCCGCCGTCGATGTACACGGCGCCGATGAGGCTTTCCAGGGCACAGGCCGAGAGGCTCGAGGGCAGGCCGCCCTCGGTTTCCATGCCCTTGCTCAGGAACAGCAGCTTGTCGATGCCCAGCCCCGTGGCGACGGTAGCGCACGTGCTGCGACTCACGACGACGCTCTTGATCCGCGTCAGGTCGCCTTCGGTGAACTTTGGATAGCGACGGAACAGTTCCTCGCAGACCACCAGGCCCAGCACGGCGTCGCCGAGGAACTCGAGACGTTCGTTGCTGTCGAGGTAGTGCGGCGCCACGCTGGCATGCGTTAACGCCTTGACCAGAAGGGACTTGTCCGAGAACTGGTATCCCAGAATCTGCTCACAGCCGACAACTGCCTCGTCGCGCGATTCGGCCAACCGGGTTCGTCCTTTCCATCGAGGGAGCGCCCCTGACGCCAGGCGCGGTCTTACGAAGGCCCATTCTAAAACGCCGCCGCCGCCTTGTCAACGCGGCGCGCCCCCCGCCGGCAACAAAAGAAACGGGCGTCCCGCAGGTGGGGACGCCCGTCTGAACTGGACATTTGGCGTAGAGAACCCGTGGCACAGCCGGCCTCGGGCGTGCCGGTGATTACTTCAGCCCGGCCGCCGCGCGCAACTTGGCCGCCATGTCGGTCTTTTCCCACGTGAACCCGGCCTCGTTGCGACCGAAGTGGCCGCCCGACGACGTCTGCGTGTAGATCGGCCGACGCAGGTTCAGGTGCTTGATCATCTCCTGCGGCCGCAGCGGGAACGTCTTGCGGATCAACTGGCAGATCTTGGTTTCGCTGATCTTGCCCGTGCCGAAGGTGTCCGCCTTGACCGAAAGCGGATCGGCGACGCCGATGGCGTAGCTGAGCTGCACCTCGCACCGGTCCGCCAGACCGGCGGCCACGACGTTCTTGGCCACGTA
>Ga0123329_1000412_pt1 | contig 44509 bp, 33 predicted proteins | sample BioC12SIPDNA_FD_89703 | JGI IMG/M metagenome (GOLD analysis project Ga0123329, IMG submission 89703) | Anaerobic biogas reactor microbial communites from Washington, USA - Biogas_R1_B C12 SIP DNA | ecosystem: Engineered > Bioreactor > Anaerobic > Unclassified | place: Washington, USA | collected...
AACTTGCCGCCGACGGCGCAGATCATCTTGTCGCCCGGCGAGCAGACGTTGGCCACAGCGGCCTCCATGCCGGCCGTGCCGCTGCCGGCCAGTATGTAGACGTCCTGCTGGGTGCCGAAGAGCTTCTTGAGGCCTTCGGCGGTCTCGGCCATGAAGGCGGAGAACTCCTTGGTGCGGTGGTGCACCATGGGAGCGGCCTCAGCCAGCAGCACTTCGTGCGGGACCATGGTCGGGCCCGGCGTCAGCATGCAGTTCTTCTTCATTCGTCCTCTCTCCGGGTGGGGGGGGCGGAGGCGTCGCGGCGGATGCCGAGCCTCCGCATCTTGCTCTGAAGGCTCTGACGATACATGTCCAGTCGTTCCGCCGCATGCGAGACGTTGCCGTCGCACGCATCCAGCGCGCGCTCGATCGCGCGGCGGTCGAACTCCTCCAGCAGCGCCTGCCGTGCCTCCTTGTAGGGGAGAGACAGGTCCGTGCGGATGGCCTCCGGCGCGACGGCCGCAGCCGGCTCCTGCTCGAGCGACAGGTGTTCGGGCAGTATCTCCGGCCCGGCGGCCAGGACCAGCGCGCTCTCGACCACGTGCTTGAGTTCCCGCACGTTGCCCGGCCAGTGGTAGCGATGCAGCAGGCGCACCGTGGAGGGGGCGAAGCGGCGCGGGCCGTCGGGATACCGGGCACGGAACAGCTCCAGGAAGTGCTCGGCCAGCAGGGCGATGTCCTCCCCGCGGTCGCGCAGGGGCGGCAGCACGATCTCCACGACCTTCAGGCGGTGGTAGAGGTCGCGTCGGAACTCCTCGTTTTCGATTCCGCGTTCGAGGTCCTGGTTGGTGGCGCTGATGATGCGCACGTTCACGCGCACCGGCTCCACGCTGCCCAGCGGCTCGAAGGCGCTCTCCTGCAGCACGCGCAGCACCTTCGCCTGCGTGCCGGGGCTCATGTCGCCCACCTCGTCGAGCATCAGCGTGCCGCCGTCGGCGGCCTGGAACTTGCCGATCCGGTTCGTGTCCGCGCCTGTGAACGCGCCCTTCGCATGGCCGAACAGCTCGCTCTCGACCAGCGTCTCCGGCATGGCCGCGCAGTTCATCACGATGAACGGCCCGTCGCGCCGCGCGCTGCGGCGGTGGATCTCCCGGGCCGCCATCTCCTTGCCCGTGCCGCTCTCGCCGCGGATCAGCACGGTGACGTCGGCCTGACTGACCTTGTCGATCTGTGCGAAGACGCGCCTCATCGGGGCGCTGACGCCCAGGATCTCGCCGTAGGAGCCGAGGCGCTCCAGTTCGGCCCTCAGTCGCAGCGTCTCGCGGCGCAACTCGATGGTCTCGGCCGCGCGGCGCACGGCCGCGCGCAGTTCCTCCAGCTCGTACGGCTTCGGGATGTAGTCGTAGGCGCCCTGCTTGATCGCCTCGGCCGCCATGCGTTCGGACCCGTAGGCCGTGATCATGATGACCAGCGGGGCGTCCGGCCCCCCGGATATGCGGCGCAGGACCTCCAGACCGTCGGGGCCGGGGATGTTGACGTCCAGCAGGACGATCTCCGGCGCGTCGCGACGAACGGATTCCAGGGCGCCGGGGCCGTCGGTCGCCTCCAGAACGTCGAACCCGGCGCGTTCCAGCACCTTGCGCATGCCCAGCCGGGCGGCTTGTTCGTCGTCTACAACCAGTATCCGAGCCATATTCGCGGTCCGCGGCGTCCCCGGGCCTCAGCCGGCTGCCGGGGGCAGAGGCCGCCCCGTTGAGGGGTGGATGGCGATGTCGATGAGGTTCTTCCGTATGACGATGAACGTCCCCGGGCGCCCCGCGTCGGCCGGCCCGGCGGTCGCCCGATTATAACCGTCTCGTGCGCGGAAGCAAAGCCACTCCAGGGGGCCATGTGTCTGGCGGCCGGGCGCGCTGTTCTCTATAATGCGGGCCGTTCCTTCAGACTGCGGGGGTCGTCCTGAACACACCGCGTGCACGCCCTGTGGATGCTGCGGATCCGACGCATGCCGACGCGCTGCGCGGGGCGGCGGCGTGTGTGCTGGGCGCTGCGCTGATCGCCGTCGCGGTGGCGGGCGGCCTGCTTCACTCCCTGGCCCAGACGGCGGTGCTCGGCCTCCTGCTCGCGGTCGGCACGCTGCTCTGGCTGGCCGCCGGCGTGCGGGCGGACGGGCTGCGGGTGCGGCTCTGCCGGTCGGTCGGCTTCTACCTTTCGTTCCTTGCGTTCGGCGTCATCTCGTCACTGTGCGCGGCGAACCGCTTCGCCGGCCTCCGCTGGTGCCTGCTGATGGCCGTCTACGGGCTGGCCGCGCTGCTGACGCTGCAACTGGCCCGAGAGCCCGCCCGGCGGCTCTTCCTGACGGCGTGCCTGGCGGCCACCGGCGCCGCTCTGGCCGCCTACGCGCTGTGGCACTACGCGATCTACGTGCCCGCCATCCGCCGCTGGCTGGCGATCGAGCCGGATCTGGTGCAGGCCGCCACCGGTGCGGCCGGCGCGCTGGCCGGCGACCTGGCCGACCGGGTCCGCGCCGACCGGGCCTACGGGAGCTTCATCACGCCGAACCAGATGGCCTGCTTCGCGGCGATGGGCTGCTTCCCGCTGGCCGGGCTGCTGGCGGCGGCCCGTCGGCGCGCGTGCGGACGGCGTGCGGCCAGCGTTCTGGCCGCCGCCAGCGTGCTGGCCGGCGCCGTGGCGCTGTGCGTCGGCGCGCTGCTGGCGAGCCGTTCGAAGGGTGGAATGGTCGCCTTCGCCTGCGGAGCGGCCGCCTGTGCGGTCGGCGCCGGCGTCCGGTCGGGGGGGAGTCGCCGGACGCGGGCGGTCCTGGTCGCGGCGGCCGCCGTGGCGGTCCTGGCGGCCGGCATCGGCCTGGCCGGTGCGCGCGATCGCCTGCGGGCGTCCGTGGGCGTGCGCCTCGGCTACTGGCAGGTCAGCCTCCGGATGGCCGCCGAGCGGCCCCTGACGGGCGTCGGGCCGGACGGCTGGGCGGACCGGTACGCCATGCGGAAGGAACCCGAGCACGAGGATGCCCGGGCTGCGCACAGCGCGCACCTGCAGGTCCTGGCCGAGACGGGCGTCGTCGGCCTGCTGCTCTGGTGTGCGACGTGGGCGGCGCTTCTGGTGTCGTGGATGGGTGGGCCGCCGCCGGACGATGCCTCGCCGTCCGGCGCGGGCGGGCGTGGGACGGCCGTCGCGATGGCGGCCCTGGCGGCCGTCGCCCTGGGCGTGGACGCCGCGTTGCTCGGCACGCTGCATCCGCCGCGCCACGTGCCGCCCTGGCTGGCGGATGCGCCCTGGCTGCCGTACGCCCTCGTCTGGTGCGTCTGGACGGCCGTGTTCGCCGCCGGGCTGACGGCCGGGGGCGAGGCCCGGGCGCGCGGGCCGCGGGTCGGTGTGGCCGCCGCGCTGGTCGTCTTCCTGGTCCACAGCGCGGGCGATTTCACCGTGCGCGTGCCCGCCATCGGGCTCGCGGCGGCCGTTCTGGCCGGGCTGTCGGCGGCGGCGGGCCGGCCGTGGGCCGAACTGCAGCTCGGGCGGCGCGGGGCGAGGGCGGCCCTGGCGGCCGGCACCCTCCTGACGGCGGTCTGGGCGCTGGCCGTCGCGCGGCCGGCGCTTGAGCAGTCGCGGGCCCTGGCCGCCGCCGAAGACCTCCGTCTGGAGCTGTTGAGCGGGCGGCCCGGTGGCGGCGACGGGCCGGCGGCCGTCCGGCGCCTGCTCGACGAGCACGAACGCGCATGTCGGGCGGTCCCGTGGGACGACGGCCCCTGGCGCGAGCGGGCCTCGGCCCTGCTCTGGCTGGCCGGCGGCGTTCCCGGCGGGCAGACGGGCCGCGAGGCCCTGGATGCCGCCGGGCGGGCGGTCGAACGGAACCCCCTGGCGGCCGCCAACTGGACCGTGCTGGCGCAGGCCCGAAGGGCGGCGGGGGACGCCGAGGGCGCCCTGGACGCCATCGTTCGCTCGGCCCAACTTCAGCCCTCGCTGCCGGCGGCGTGGTACCCCGTTGCGCGCGCATACGAGCAGGCGGGCCGGGCGGACGACGCGGCGGCCGCCTACGAGCGGATGCTCGCGCTGCTGCCCCGCCAGTATCATCCGCGCAACCGCGTCCCGGGGGATGGCGACGAGCTGGTGCGCTTCTGGGCCGGTCCGACGGCGCGCCCGGGCTCCGTGACGGAACTGGCGCGCGCGATCGCCGTGCACGCCGGGGCCGTGGGGCCGGCGGCCGACGAGGCGGAGACGGTCGCGGCGCTGGCGGACGGGTTGGACGGCGGCCGGCCGCTGCTGCGCGACTGGCCGGCCCTGCATGAACCGGCCCGGTCGGAGCGGCTGTACCGGGTCGTGGGGCCGCGGCTCTGGCAGTGGGCGCTGGAGGAGAAGGTGCGCGGGCTCAGAACGCATCCGGCGACGCACGGCGAAACGGATGGAGCCAGCGGAGGGACTTGAACCCTCAACCCCGGCTTTACGAAAGCCGTGCTCTGCCATTGAGCTACGCTGGCCCGGCGTCCCCCCTCAGGGACCGGTCCATCGTATCACGGGGCGGCCGTCGTGTCCAGTTCCCGCGGCCCTCGGCGCTACTGCATCTGCCGGATCCGCACCTCGATGTCCTCTTCGTCCGCCAGCAGCACGGCCAGTCTGGTCGCGTCCGTGTCGCCGTAGTGGTACGGGTAGAGGATGGAGGGGCGGATGGCCGGCGGCGTCGGCGGCCATCTCGGGCGTCATCGTGTAGGGCAGGTTCATCGGCAGGAAGGCCACGTCGATGTCGCGCAGATCCGCCATCTCCGGGATGTTCTCCGTGTCGCCCGCCACGTAGACGAGGGTGTCGCCGAACGCGATGACGTAGCCGTTGCCGTGCCCCTTCGGATGGAAGGGCGTGCCGGGCGACCGCATGTGCACGATGTTGTAGGCGGGCACGGCCCGGATCGGCAGCCCGCCCACCGTCTGCGAGTCGCCGTTCTTCATCACGAGGCCGCCCGGGAGCGTCGCGGCGGCCCGCTCGGTCAGGACGACGGTCGTGTCCGCCCTGCGGATGGCCTCCACGGCCTCTGCGTCCAGATGGTCGCCGTGCTCGTGGGTGATCAGGATGATGTCTGCAGGGGGCAGTTCGGAGTAGTCGGCTTCCCCAGAGACGGGGTCGACGTGGATGACCTTGCCCCCGCAGGTGAGCATCAGGGTCCCGTGCCCGATGAACGTGATCTTCAGTTCCCCGGCGGATGTCCGGATGACGTCTTCCTCGAACATGACCGTCCTCCTCTCCTCTGTCGCCGGCGGTGTCCCCCGGGCGCGACGTCCGCCGCCCGAGCACCCTGCGCACGCCGCCAGCACGATGGCCAGTGTTGTCCAGGCGAGTCTCACGGCTTCCTCCTTCGAACGCGCTTCGAGGTCACGATAGCCCGAGGCATCCTCCGCCGCAAGCGAGGACCGCACGGACGCCCCGGCTGTGCGCGTCCCACGGCGTTCTCGCCCGGCGGCGCGGAGGGTCCTTGACCGGCCGGCGGCAGGGCGGTATGCTTCTGGCGGGGTGGCCCGTAGTGACAGGAGCGTGCCGCAATGAAGCACACGATCTCATGCCTTGTACGCAACGAGCCGGGCGTCCTGGCGCATGTTGCGCGCCGTTTCGGTGACGAACACATCAACATCTACTCCCTGGCGGCCGGCACGACCGAAGACGACGCGATCAGCCGGATGACGATCGTCGTCGACGGCGACGATGCGACCGTGGCCCACGTGGAGCAGATCATCCAGGGCCTGCCGAACGTGCTGGAGGTGCAGGACCTGGCCGGCGAGCAGTTTTTCGCGCGCGAGCTGCTGCTGGTCAAGGTGGCCGTCGTCCCGGCGTCGATCGGCCGTCTGATGCAGATGGCGGAGATGTTCGACGCGCGCGTGATCGGCGTGAGCGCGCGCACGATGACGCTCGAACTGGCGGCGGACGAACAGCGGATCAACGCCATGCTCCGCCTGCTGGAGCCCATGGAGATCATCAGCGTGGCCCGCAGCGGCCGCATCGCCGTTGCGGCGGGAGACAGGGGATGACAGCCGCCCCCCGGCCCGATCACCCGCGCAGCCTGGAGGCCCTGCTGGAGGTCGTCCGGCGCCGGGGCGGCGTTCGCATGGCCATCGCGGCGGCCGACGAGCCCCACTGCCTGCAGGCGGCCGTCGAGGCGGCGCGCCTGGGTGTCGCGACGCCCGTTCTGATTGGCGCCGCCGACGGCATCGGCCGGGCCGCCCAGCAGGGCGGGGTGGACGTCGGGGACCTGGAGATCGTGGAGTCCGGCGCCGCGGCGGACTGTGCGGCCCGGGCCGTGCGCATGGTGCACGACGGCAGGGCGGACCTTCTGATGAAGGGGTCGCTGCCGACCAAGGTGCTGATGCGGGCGGTGCTCAACCGCGAGTTCGGGCTGCGGTCGCGCGGGCTGCTCTCGCAGGTGGCGGCCTTCGAGGCGCCGGGCGGCGGGCGGCTCGTGCTGCTGACCGACGCGGGTGTGAACGTCAACCCGCGTTTCCACCGCAAGATGGAGATCATTGCCAACGCCGTCGGCGTGGCCCGCCGGCTCGGCGTGGCCGAACCGAAGGTGGCTGTTCTGGCCGCCGTCGAGACGCTCGAACTGCCGGCAATGCCGGCGACACTGGACGCGGAGATGTTGCGCCGCCTCGGCGAGTCGGGGTTCTTCGGCCGCTGCGCCGTGGCCGGTCCCATCGCGCTGGACGCCGCACTCTCGCGCGAACGCTCCGACCTGAAGGGCACACCCAATGCCGTGGCGGGCGCCGCCGACGTGCTGGTGGCCCCGAGCATCGAGACGGGCAACGTGCTCTACAAGTCCATCTCCTGCATCGCGGGCCAGGACCTCGCCTCGGCCGTGGTCGGCGCCGTGCGCCCGATCGTCGTGCCCAGCCGTGCCGATACCGTCCGCACGAAGCTCTACAGCATCGCGCTGGGGGCGCTGTTGAGCAAGGAGCCCGAATGACCGGACCTTCGGACGCGCCGCTGATCCTCGCCGTCAATCCCGGTTCGACGACGAGCCAGTACGGCCTGTTCCGGGGCGCGGTCTGCCTGGGCGAGTCGGACCGGCCCACGGAGGGCAGCGTCGAGGCCGTGGTGGCCGGAGGGCGGCGCGTCGTGGCGGATCTCGGGCACCGCACCGCCGACCTGGCCGCCGTCATCGCGCGCGGCGGGCTGCTGCGCGCCGTCGCCGGCGGGGTCTACGAGATCAACGACGCGCTCGTGCGCGACTGCCTGGAGCACCGATACGGCCGCCATGCGGCCAATCTGGGGCCGCCGGCTGCCCGCATGCTCGCCGAGCAAGCGTGCGCGCGCGCCTTCATCGCCGACCCGCCCACGACCGACGAGTTGTGCGACGAGGCTCGCCTGACCGGCCTGCCCGAGATCGGCCGGCGCAGCATCTTCCACGCCCTCAATCACAAGGCGGTGGCCGCTGCGCTGGCCGCCGACCTGGGCACGACCTGCGCCGCCGCGCACCTCGTCGTGGTCCACATGGGCGGCGGGCTGAGCGTCGGCGCGCACCTTCGCGGGCGCGTGGTGGACGTCAACGACGCGCTGGAAGGCGACGGCCCGTTTGCCCTGAACCGCAGCGGGGGCCTGCCCGCGCTGGCGTTCGTGCGGTGGGCGCAGGGAAAGCCGGCGGACGAGGTCACGCGGGCCGTCTGCAAGACGGGCGGGCTGCTGGCACACCTGGGCACGCAGGACGGGCGGGAGATCGAGCGGCGCGTGCAGGGGGGCGACGCGCGGGCGACGGCCGTCTTCGAGGCGTTCGCCTACAACATCGCGAAGGCCGTGGCCGCCCTGGCCGTGCCGCTGGAGGGCCGCGTGGACGGCATCGGCCTGACGGGCGGCCTGGCGCGCTGGCAGGGCCTGGTAGATCGGCTGCGCGAGCGACTCGCCTGGCTGGCGCCCGTGCACGCCTACCCCGGCACGCGCGAGATCCCCGCCCTGGCGGCGGCCGCGCTCTCGGTGCTGACCGGCGAGCGCCGCGCCCGGGCCTACTGACGCCTGGCCGGCCGTGCAGTATGGGCAGAGGCGCCCGGTTTCGCAGACGGGCCGCTCGCGTGCGGGGTGGGCGCCCCGCTATGATGGTGTACCGGCCGGAGGGGTGGCTGAGCGGACGAAAGCGGCGGTCTTGAAAACCGCTGTCCCTTCGGGGACCGGGGGTTCGAATCCCTCCCCCTCCGCCAGTTCCGTGGCGTTGCCGGCCGTCGTCTGCCCGGTTGGCGACCACGGGGGTCGCGGCCGGGCGTTGTAAACGGTCGGAACTTCGTCTATCATCATTGCTTACCTCTCCTTCGGCCCCCGGGGTTCGTGTCGGCGCAGGCGGTCATGCTGTGCCGGCGGGGCGGGGCGTTGCCATACGAGCAGGATCCGCACATGACGCGTGTAGACAGAATCCGCAACCTCGCCATCATCGCGCACGTCGATCACGGCAAGACGACCCTCATCGATGCGATCTTTCGCGCGGCGCACGTGTTCCGCGAGAACCAGCAGGTGGCCGAGCGCGTGATGGACAACTACGAACTCGAGCGCGAGCGCGGCATCACCATCCGCGCCAAGCACTGCACGGTCACCTGGCGCGACCACCTCATCAACATCGTGGACACGCCCGGCCATGCCGATTTTTCGGGCGAGGTCGAGCGCGTGATGTCCATGGTGGATTCCTGCCTGCTGGTCGTGGACGCCGGCGAGGGGCCGATGCCGCAGACCCGCTACGTGCTGATGCGCGCCCTGCGCCTGGGCCTCCGCCCGATCGTCGTCATCAACAAGGTCGACAGGGCGAATGCCGACCCCGAAACGGCCCTGGGAAAGACGTTCGACCTGTTCCTGGAACTCGGCGCCGACGACGCACAGGCCGACTTCCCGGTGCTCTACGCCTCCGCGCTGGACGGCTGGGCCGTGCGGGACCTGGATGCCGACGCGCGCTCGGGCATGGACGCCCTGTTCGAGACCATCATCGCGTCCGCGCCGGCCCCCCGGGCGGACGTGGACGCCCCTTTCCGCATGCAGGTCAGCACGCTGGCCTGGAGCGACTACCTGGGGCAGATCGGCTGCGGACGCGTTCTGTCGGGCACGCTGCGCAAGGGCGACCCCATCGTGCGCACGGTGACCCGCTGGCGCCAGGCGGGCCGCCCGGAGGAGGGCTGGGACGTGGTGTCGTCCACGCCCGACCGGCTGCTGCACGTCTGGGTGACGCGCGGGCTGGAGCGGGTGCCGGTCGACGAGGCGAGCGCGGGCGACATCGTCTGGGTGGCCGGGCCGGAGCAGATCGGCATCGGCGACACGCTGTCGGCTTCGGAGGTGGAGTTGCCCGCCTGCATGCCGCTGGAGATCGAGGAGCCGACCGTCTCCATGTTTTTCGTGGTCAGTGACGGTCCGTTCGCCGGCGAGGAGGGCACGGTGATGATGATGCGCCAGATCCGCGCCCGTCTGGAGCGCGAATTGCGCACGAACGTGGCCCTGCGGGTGGAGGACGTGGGCCGGGCGGACGGGCTGAAGGTGAGCGGCCGGGGCGAGCTGCATCTGGGGATCCTGATCGAGGAGATGCGCCGCGAGGGGCTGGAGTTCTGCGTGTCCCGCCCGGAGGTGATCGTGCACGTGGACGACGCGGGCCGCCGGCTGGAGCCGATCGAGCGCCTGGTGGTCGACGTGCCGGCCGAGTTCCAGGGCGTAGTCATCGAGAAGGTGGCCCGCCGCAAGGGCGTCATGAAGCACCTGGAGAACCCGGGCACGGGCGTGCTCCGCATGGAGTTCGAGGTGCCCACGCGCGGGTTGATCGGCTATCGGAGCGAGTTCCTCATGGACACGCGCGGCCTGGGCATCATGACCAACCGCTTCGCGGCCTACGGGCCGTGGCGGGGCGATATCCCGTCGCGCGTGCGCGGCTCGCTGGTCAGCCTGGCGACCGGCCCGGCCACCGCCTACCAGATGGAGGGGCTCCAGGAGCGCGCCGTGATGTTCGTCGACCCGGGCGAACGCGTCTACGCCGGCCAGATCGTCGGGGAGAACTCCCGGCCGGACGACATGACCTGCAACCCCACCAAGCGCAAGGCGCAGACGAACCACCGCTCCGCGTCCAAGGAGCAGGCCGTCGTCCTGGACGTGCCGCGCAAGATGACGCTGGACCAGGCGCTGGAGTGGATTGCGGCCGACGAGCTGGTGGAGGTGACGCCGAAGTCCATCCGCCTGCGCAAGGCCGTGCTGTGCGCCCAGCAGCGCAAGCGCGACCGGCGCCGTGAGCCGGCCCTGAACACGTGACGCGGCCGCTCACGCCTCGTCGCGCGGGACCTCGGAGACGAGCGCCCGGGTCTTGCCGCCGGAGCTGGCCGGCAGGGCCGACACGATCTCCGTGTGGAACGTGACGGTCGGTCCCAGCACGCTGCGCACCCGGTCCTCGAGAAGCCGAAGCTGCTCGGGCGCCGGCGCGGGCCGCGCCACAGCGCGCAGGACGACCAGGTCCTTCCTCTTCTGTACGACCTGGTAGTGGTACAGCCACGGGGCGTCGCGGTACAGCGCACGCGTGATCTGATTGGGGTGCATGCGGCGGCCGTCGGGCAGGGGGAAGTAGTCGATGGTGCGCCCGAGGACGGCGCGGATCGTCGCGAACGGCGCGCCGCAGGCACATGCGGGCAGGCCCTGGGTCACGATGTCGCCGAGCCGGTAGCGGATGAAGGGCATCGCGTAGGAATGCAGGTTTGTGACGACGGGCTCGCCCTGTTCGCCCGGGGCGGCGGGGCGGCCGTCTCTGATCACCTCCAGGATCACGCCGTCGTCGCAGGTGTGCATCTCCCCGGTGGGCGGGCAGTCCCAGGCGATAAGGTTCAGCTCGTGGGCGCCGTAGAGGCCGTAGACAGGCGCCCCGAATGCCTGCCGGATGTGCCGGCGCATGGCCGGGGTGAGCACCTCCCCGCCCGCCATCACGAGGCGGGGGCGCAGAACGCGGCGGTCGGCGTCCGTCATCTCCTCGGCCAGGCGCATGAGAACGCCGGCGTAGGCCATGAGCGTGTCCGGCCGGTAGTCCCGAAGAACCCTCAGGATGTCGGACGCCTCGCGCGTGCAGTCGACCATGCGGTGGCGGAACCGCCCGAAGGCGTTCGCCAGGCGCCGGTCCGGTGTCGGGTCGTGCCCGACGCCGGTGCGCAGGAACCGGACGACGGCGACGCGGTCGGACGTGCGCGCGCCCAGGTGCCGATGCGCACGCATCCAGAAGCCCGCCATCAGGCGCTTCTCCAGGCGTGTGCGGCGGACGGTGAACGGTTCGCCGGAGACGCCGCTTGTTGTCACCCGCAGGAGGCGTTCCGGATCGAGACCGCCGGCGACCAGGTCCCGCGCGCGGACGGCACGCAGGTCGTTCTTGTCGCTGATCGGGATGGCGGGCAGGTCGGCGACCGTGCGGATGTCGCGCGGGCGCAGCCCGTGGCAGTCGAACAGGCGGCGGTAGTAGGGCACGCGGCCGTATGCGTGCGCCACGAGGTTGCGCAGAGCGCGGTCGCGAAACGCGGCCATGGCTCCCGGCGACGGCAGCGGGGCGCCCACTGCGGCACGCAGCGCACACAGGCGATCAGGCCGACCGGTCAACCGACGTCTCCGGCGAAGGGACGGACTTCAGGAGATGGCCGCCCTCACGATCCTCCACGCACGGTTGCGCCGAGCCGCCCCGGGCGGGGGGGGGCTCCGTCGGCCCGTCTGCGACGCGGCTTGCCTGCCGACCCGGGAGGCCGCGCATGCCTCCCGCGCCGTGGATGCCGGGGCTACGTCTTGGACCCGCCTCTGCGGATCTCCTCGGCGATCTCGTCCACCTCTTCGGCGCCTTCGTTGAGGAGGTCGGCCTCGTCCTCGACCAGGATGCTGATCAGGCGCTGGAATTCCCCGGCGTGCACGCGCTCCTCATTGGCGATGTCGAGCAGCACGGCCCTGGCCAGTTCGTCGTCCGTTGCGTCCGCGTGGGACTCGTAGAGATGGACGGCCTCCTGCTCGGCGGCCAGGCCCAGCCTCAGGGCACGGACCAACTCCGCCTTGTTCATCTTGCGTTCGGGAACGACGCCGCTGAACGGGTTCATGAACTCCGGCATGGCTATGCCTCCTCCTGTGTGGACGGGCTGGGCGCCCGCCGATTCCGCCGGGCTCTGCCGGTCTCCTCCTTGTAGTCGAGGTGCGGCGGCATGTCAACCGTCGCCGCGCAGGATGTCAACGCAGGCGCTCGATCTCGTCCAGCATCGTCTGCAGGTTCGCTTCGGGGGTGCCGGGCAGGGCGTAGTTGGAGAGGCCGACCATGACGCCCCTGCGCCGCCGGGCGACGTCCATGCACGAGGCCACTTCGTCGGCGACTTCCTGCCGCGTGCCCGTGTGCAGGGCCTGCGAACTCAGGTTGCCCAGGAGTATGAGGCGGGGGAAGCGGTCCCGCAGCGTCTCCAGGTCCATGCCCGCGCGGCGGTCGATCTCGTAGTAGCCGTCCACGCCGGCCGCACCGAACAGGTCGTCGGCCACGGCCCAGAGGCGGCCGTCGCTGGCGAACAGGTAGAGCAGGCCGTGCTTGTGGCAGGCGTCCGTCATGCGCTTGAGCGGGGGCAGCAGCAGTTCGTGGAAGACGTGCGGAGAGAAGAAGGTCCCCGTCGTGGAGGCGAAATCGCCTCCGCCGAACAGGTATTGCGCTCCGGCGGCGGCCAGGAACGGCGCGCTGAGGACGAGGCGCTCCGCCTGCGTCTCCAGATGTCGGCGCACGAGGTCCGGACGCAGCATGGTCGCTTCCAGCCAGATGGCCTCGTAGGGCAGGCCGATGTAGCCGGCGTCGGTGCGCACGGTGCGCTCGCCGCCGTAGCGGGCGATCAGGCGGCGCGTCTCCTGGAAATCGGCGTCGGTCGGACGGAAGCCGGCGAGCGCCGCCTCCTCCCGGGCGATGAAGGCCTCCAGGGCCTCGTAGTCGGCGATGCCGCGTGTCTCCGGACGCTGGTCGATGATGCTGAACAGCTCCGTGTCGGCGTCGAAGCGGTAGACCTTGTAGTCGCCGTCGGGGTCGCCGTAGAGGAACGTGCGTTCATCGATGCGCCTGTCGGGCCGGACGGGCATGCGCCAGTATTCCATCCGGACGATGTCCTGTCCGGTCGCGACGGCCAGGTCGAAGGCGTCGCGGCGGGAGCGGGCCAGGAACTCGGCGTGGGCCTCCTCGCCTTCCCACAGCGCACGGGCCTCGCGGAACTGCTGGATGCCTCCCCCCACCCAGGCATCGCGGCCCAGGATCATGGAGGCGACGGCGGAGCTGAAGCCGACGTGACAGACGGGGACCCGGTCGACCTCCCGCGTGTCGAACGCGTTGCGGACTCGTTCCTTCGGCAGCATGGCGTCTTCCTCTTCCCATGACGGGTGCGGAAGGGCTCGGACCCGATGTACATACGGGATGGGCCGCCCGGCTGCAACGGGAAGGCGGGAACGCGCGTGCGATGGTCCGGACGGGCCGGCTCAGCCGGCCGGTTCTCCCTGGACGATTCGGCGGACCGCGTCGGCGATGCGCTGTCCGGTTGTGTCGCGCAGGAAGCCCTGGACGACCGCGTCGTCCGCCTCGCCGCCGCCGTCGACGGCGATGAGCGTCACCTCTCCCCAGTAGCGTCCGCCGTCTTCGCGGGCCATCTCCAGGTCGGCGGTCTGGACCGCCGCCGGCGTTCGGCAGGCCTTCTGCAGCAGCTTGGAGAGCGCTTTCCTGGCGGAATCCGCCGCCAGGTCGCTCAGGGCCATGCCCATCAGGCGTTCGGGCGCGTAGCCGCAGACCTGTGGGGCGGCCGGGTTGCACCAGCGGATGGTGCCGTTGCGGTCGGTGCAGAAGACCATCTCGGGCAGGATGGCGGCCAGCTGGCTCAGCCGGTCGGATGCGGCCGCCGAGGCATCGGCGGCCGCCGGAGCGCCGGCGGGGGCCGGCGGGGCGGGGTATGCCTGTTCGACACGGCAGACGGCCGGAGACCGGCTCTCGACGAGCGTGCTCCAGTAGGCGAGCGCGCCGTTGCCGTCGCGCAGGGCCAGGCGACGGTTTTCGAGGGGGACGCCGGTCTCGAAGACGGAGGCGAGCGTGTCGATGAACTCCTCCGGATCCTCCACGGCATCGGCCAGTCCCTTCCGGGCCACCTCGAGGTAGTTGCTGCCGAGCAGGTCTTCCTTGCTGCAGCCGAGGAGGTGTGCGGCGGTTGCGTTGGCCCACGTGATCCGGCCCTGGCCGTCCAGCACGGCCACGGCGCCCTCCAGGCGGTCGATGCCTTCGTCCAGGAGGGCGGCCACCTTGCGGGCTTCGGCCCAGAGTTCCCGTTCGGCCTGCTCCTGTTCGGTGGCGCCGAGGATGGTCAGGACGAGGCAGTTGCCGTCCTGGCCGGCGAAGCGGGCGACGCGCAGGTCGGCGGGCACGGAGTCGCCGTTCGACTTCTGCACGGCGATGCGTTCGGCGGCTTCGCCGCGGTCGACGGCCGCCGCAAGGCAGCGGCGCAGGCCCTCCTGGTGTTCGGCGGGAACCAGGCTTTCGACGGGCCGGGCCTGCAGTTCCTCCTCGGTCTGGTCGCTCAAGGCGCAGAGCTTCGGGTTGGCGTACTGGATGGTGCCGTCCGGCCCCACCATGACCACGCCGGCGTTGGCCCGTTCGGTCAGGGTGCGGTAGAGCCATTCACGGGCGCGCAGGTTCTCCGAGGCGGCCTCGGATGCCTGGGCGGGGCGGAGCAGGACGATGGCGCTGGTGACCTTGCCCACGGCGTTGCGGACGGGCCAGGCCTTCACGCGCAGGGGCGTGTTGGTGGCCTTGTGCACGACCTCGGAGTCGGCCGGACGTCCCCGTTCGAGGGCGTCGGCGATGGGGCAGGAGTACGGCGGTTCGTCTTCGTTGTACAGCAGCCGGCAGTAGGGGCGGCCGACCGTTTCGTCGTCGCCCCTGCGGAACTGCTTCATGGCGGCCGGGTTGGCCTGGAGGACGGACAGGTCGGCGTCGACGAGCATCACGGCCTCTCCGAAGGCGTTGAGGACCTCCGGCCCGGCCGATCCGCCGGTGGCTGCGCGCGCCTCGGCGGCCAGGATGACGGCGCGCTCCCTGCGCGTCCACTGCGTGAGCACCAGCGGGATTGCGCTGGCGAAGTGCGGTTCCTTCACCAGGTGGTAGTCGGCGCCCGCCTCCAGGATCTCCACGGCGCTTTCGGGGTCCCACCGTTCGGTCAGGCAGATGACCAGCAGGGTCGGGCGTTTGATCTTAAGGATCTGGATCAGTCCCGCGGCGGCATCGGGCCCGGCGTCCCAGTCCAGCACGGCGACGTCGTAATGCACGGTGCCGCTCATCGTGTCGGAGGTGGAGACTCCGTAGTCGACGGCCTTGACCTCCACGTCGCGCAGGCTCCCCTCGATGGCCTGGATGATGGCGGCGCGGTCCGACTCGATGTTCTCGATGAGCATGATGCGCAGGAACCGGTCGAGCGCGATCTTGTCTTCGTCGGGGCGGCTGGCGGGGCGGGGCGGGGGTTCCTTGGCCGGCGACCGGGCCGTGACCCGCTGGCGCACGTCGGCCGGGGCGACGGTCGGCTTGGCGCCCTTGCCCTCGGCGGAGCGGCGTCGTTCGGCCTCGTCGACCCGCAGGAGCGCTTCCTGGGCGCGGGGGTATCCCATCTTGAGTGCGCGCTCCAGGGCAATGCGCGAGACGTCCAGGTTGTCCACCTTGTAGAGGCAGACTCCCAGCCCGAACCAGGCGCGCGCGTCGCTGGAGTCGGTCTCCGTGGCCTGCAAGTAGACCTCAACGGCTTCCTGGTATCTGCGGTCCTTGACGAGTTCACCCGCCTTCTTCAGCAGGTAGGTTGCCTTGGCCATGGACTTCGCTCCCCGAAGACTTGAGGCACGACACCCGTTGCCGAGGCCCATGCGGTCCCGGGCGCCCGGCCGGTCCACGGGTCGCGGCCCTTCACAGGCCCGCGATCCGGTGGGCAGTTGTACGCAAATAAGGCACTCGAAGTCAAGCCGTCGGCCGTTTTCCGGGGCTCGCCGGGGCGCAACCGAGCCCCGAAGGACGCAGCGGGGGCGTTTTCGGGCGCGCCGCAGGCGGCGATGCCTGGAATCCTCTGGTCGCCGGGGGCGGTCCCGCGCTACAATGGCTGCGGCTCGGTCTGGGGCGGAGTCCACCGCGATGGAACGGGCCTTGGGAGCGCGGACGCCGGGGTCTCAACGCCATGGGCAAGGCTACAGGGCCGCAGAGGTTCGGCAAGTGCCTCATCGAACGAGAGATCGGTCGAGGTGCCCGGTCCATCGTGTATCTGGCCCGGCATGAGGGGCTCCAGATCCCCGTCGCCGTCAAGGTGCTGCAGAGCAGCCGGGCCGAGGACGACGGGCTGTTCTCCGAGCGCTTCATGCGCGAGGCGCGCATCGCCGCCCAACTGACGCACACGAGCATCGTGCGCGTCTACGACTGCGGGGAACGGGGCGACGACTACTACCTGGTGCTCGAGTTCATCGACGGCGAGAGCTGCAAGGACCGGATGCGCCGGAGGGGCGCCTTCGACGCGGAGACGGCCGTGGGGATCATCCGCTCCGTGGCCGACGGCCTCCGGTACGCCAGCACCAAGGGCATCATCCATCGGGACCTGAAGCCCGAGAACATAATGATCGACCGCGACGGCGCGGTGCGCATCGCCGACCTGGGCCTGGCCAAGGAGGTCGCCACGCCGAGGGCGTCGGCCACGGCCGACGGGGACGTCCTCGGCACGCCCTACTACATGAGTCCCGAGCAGGTCCGCCAGCCGGCGGACGTGGATTTCCGCAGCGACATCTACTCGCTCGGCGCGACGTTCTACCACATGGTCACCGGGGTGGTGCCCTTTGAGGCGCCCACGCCGTTCGAGATCATGACCATGCATCTGAACGAGCCCGTGCCGCATCCGCAGACGCGCCGGGCGGACCTGAGCCCCGCCCTGTGCGACGTCATCATGCGGATGATGGCGAAGGAGCCCCAGAGCCGCTATCAGAGCTACGGTGACCTGATCCGCGATCTGGACGCGCTGGGGTTCGGCGAGGCCGACGCGGGCGCGGGGCCGTTCGGGCGCGCGGGCGCACCCGTCGTCCCGCCGCCGGACGCGCGGGTGCCCGTGCCGGCCGCGTACGCGGCCACCGTGCCCCTGCAGGAGGAGGCGCAGGCCGAGCGGATCGAGCCGGAGTGCCTGCCTGCAACCGTCCATTGCGCGCATGCCCGGGCGTTCGCGGCGCTGTCGGCGATCCTGTACGCCGTCTTCGGCGTCTGCCTCTACCTGGCCGTCCGCATCCCGTTGGGTTCGGTGGCCGGGCTCGCCGTGATGCTGGCCTTCCTGGCGGTCTCCGTGGGATGGGCCGTGCGGATGGCGGGCGGCATTCGAGAGCGAGACCGGGCCGGAGAGCGCGATGCGGTCGAGGACTTGATCGCGCTGGCGCTGGGCCGGTTGTGCGACCGGTTGAGCCTGGCGGTGCCCCGCGTGCGCATGACGCGGCGGTCGGACGCCCTGTGCCTCGTCTATGGCCGCTTCGGCGGGCGTGCCGTGATCTGCCTGCCGGGTGCCTGGCTGCGAAACGCCGCCCCGGGCGCCGCCGAGACCGACGCGCTGCTCGCGCAGGGCCTGGCCGGCGTCTACAGCGGCGCGGCCGACCTGCGCACGGCCCTGGCGGTGCCGGTCTCGGTGCTGGGGCTGATCGAACGCGTCTCGCGAGTGGTCGCCCGGTGTCTCCCGGGGCGACGCAAGGAGACGGCCAGGGCGGCTGCCGGCCTGCTGCTGGCCGCCGTCGTTCCGCTGGCGTTGCTCGTGCTGTCCCCGGCGGCCGGGTTCCTGGGGCTGCTGTTCCTCGGCGTGCTGATGCTGACGGCGGCGTTCGAGCGAGAGAGCGTGCAGGCGGCCGACGACTTCGCCGCGCGTGTGGTCGAGGACCCGGAGCCCGTGCAGTCGGTGATCCTGCTCGGCGGCCTTGCCGGCCCGGAGCGCGGCCGGCTGCTGCGCGATGGTCTGGGCGCGGCCGCGGCCGCGGCCGCGTCGGCGGGGGCGCTCTCGGGGGAGGAGCGCGAGCGCATCCTGCGCGGCCTGCTGGAGCCGGGCGATGGTCCGCTCACCGGCGCGGACGTGTGGACGTCCGCCCTCGGGCTGCTGTCCCGTGGGCCGTCGGCCGCGCGGCGGATCCGCCGTCTGGCGGCGGCCGAGGGCGAAGGGCATCCGGCCCGGGAGGTGATGGCGCTGGTGCGGCATGCCTATTCCCGCCTGCTGGTCTCCACGCGACGCAAGCCCCCGGTGGTGTCCATGGCCGACCTGGCAGGCGTGCGGTCGCAGGCCATTGTGGGCGGCATGGCGGGCGCGACCGCGCTGTGCGTGTTCCTGTTCATGGTTTTGACGACGGTGCCCCACTACCTGGACTTCCTGTTGACCGTCGGCGTGCTGGCGGCGGTGGCGGGCACGATGGCGGGCCATCAGTTCCGGGGGGACGCGCCCTCGGCCGGGCTGCTGGGGTGGCGGATCCTGGTCGCCACCACGTCCTTTGTATGCAGCACGATGCTGGGCCTCTGCCTGGCGGACGGCCTGCTGGGTCAGCGGGTGCTTTCGCGGCTGGCTCTGCAGCTTCCGCTGCTCATGATCCCGCTTCTGGCGGTTGCCGCCCTTGCCGGCGGGCTGTTCGTGCGCTGGACGTTCAGGGCGGGGCGTGGAACGGCGGCGGACCGACCAAGTCCGTCCCGGACGGCTCACACGGCGGCCCTGAACGGGGATGGTGGGCGGCGGGCGGTGCGGATGCGCGAGGTCTCCGTGGAGGACGAGCCGCCGAAGCGGCGATGAGGGTCGGACAAGGGCGTTCCGGACGGATCGACGGCGGAGGCTTCGGACATGAGGCGAATCGTTCACAGCGGGTCGGTCGTGGCCCTGGAGGGGGAGCGTGCGGTTGTGCAGCTGGTGGCCTCGGAGGCCTGTCAGCCGGGCAAGTTCGGGTGTGCGTGCTGCGGGTCCGGGCAGCAGGAGCCGCGTCGGATCCGGGTGCCGCGCGCCGATCTGGTGCAAGGGGACGCGGTGACCGTCTCCATCCCCGTCTACGTCACCTACCTGGCCACGCTGGCCGCTTTCGGCCTGCCAGCGATCGGCTTTCTTGCCGGTGCGCTGATCGGGCTGGCTGTGGAGGGGAACCAGGAGGCGCACGGCATGCCGATCATCGTCGGCAGCTTCTGCGGGCTGGCCGCCGGCGTGGGGCTGTCGCTGCTGGCGGAGAAGCACATCGGGGCCGGGTCCTACGAGGTGCGGCGCGTCTCGGACGCCGGCTCCTGAGCCCGGCGCGCCGGGCTCAGCATGGCGCGGACGATCATGTCCACGGCGTCCTCTTCGGTCAGGCCCCGGGCCATGAGGGTCTCCATCTGCCGGGAATCCACGCTGCCGATCGATGCCTCGTGCGTCACGCGCGCGAGCGGATGGCGCACGTCGACGATCGGGGTGGCGCGGGCGATGGCCCGATCCATGACGATCTCCTTGCAGTCGACGTGGCCCACGGCGTGCGGGGCCGAGGCGGTCAGCTCGTTGTAGACGTCCGCCCGGGCATCGTCCTTGACGGCAATGCGGCTCAGGAGCACGCCGGCCGCGCCGGGTCCTTGCAGGTGGGCGACCTCGCGGATGCGGATCTCGTCATCGTCGCTCCCGGACATGCGGGCGACCATCCGCAGCGAGCTGTGCTCCCGGCAACGCGCCTCGTAGTCGATGTCCATGCGGCCGACGCGCCCTTCCAGCAGTTCGAACTCCGTCTCGAACGACGCGCGGGGTGCGAGAGTGACGCGGGCGCGGGGTACGACGACGACGCCGCCGGCCGGTCCGTGGACGTGCCGCTCGAAGTAGGTGTAGCGCGCGTCCTCCGCGATGCGGATGTCGGCCTCCATCTCGTGGGTGACGTCCAGGGCGTTCGGGAAGACGCAGTGGGCCTGCAGGGTCACCCGGCTGCGCGGTTCGGCCGTCACGTCCAGCAGGATCCGCTGCAGGCCGGCCTCGGGCAGCACGCCGAAGCAGAGATGGACGGGGTTGCGCAACTGCGCTCCTTCGCGCACGCACACGCGCACGCGCACGCCGTCGGCCATCTCGTCCGGCTCGACGACGAGCCCGGGCACCAGGTGGGCGCCGATGACCCTGTTCTCGTGGATCACCAGGTGTGCGGCCTGGGAGTCTGCGAAGACCGACGGATCCTCCCCCACGTGGCCGTAGACGGCCAGCATCTGCTCGAAATCGCCGACCATCAGGCATCCTCCCGTCTGCGGGGGTCGTGGTGTGGGCAGGGGACGCACCGATCGGTGAAGTAGCGGCGGATGCGCCCGGCGGGTCCCTCCTCCACCGTCTGCCCGCAGCAGACCAGGGTGGCCCGGTCGGCGTGTTTCATCACCTCCGCGCTGTGGGTGACCAGCAGGACGGTCGTCCGCTGGGCCCGCAAGGCGGCGAACATGTCGAACATCCGGCTCAGGGCATCGACGTCGATCCCCGAATCCGGCTCGTCAGCCACGATCATCCGGGGTTTCATCACCAGGATGGAGGCCAGTTCGATGCGCTTGCGCTCGCCGCCGCTGAGCCCCTTGTCGACCAGTCGGCCCAGGTAGAGGTCCGGGTCCAGGGCCACCTCGGCCAGAGTGCCGCGCAGGATGTCCTCGCCCGGTTCGGCGGCGCCCGCGCTCAGGAAGTCGCGGACGGACAGCCCCTCGAAGCGCGCCGGCTCCTGCCAGGCCAGGCTCAGGCCCAGACGCGCCCGCTCGTGCACGGAGAGGCCGGCCAGCGACTGCCCCGCGAAGCGGATCGTGCCGCCTTCGGGCTCATAGCCGGACAGCCCCATCAGGGCGTAGGCCAGCGAGGATTTGCCCGCGCCGTTCGGCCCGACCAGCGCATGGACCTCCCCGCGCAGGACGGTCAGATTCAGGCCCTGCAGGATCGTCTGCCCGTCCAGGGCCAGGCGGAGGTCCCGCACCTCCAGCAGCGTTTCGGTCAAGACGAGTCCTCCGGCGCATGTGCGACGCGATGACGTCTTCCAGCTGAGGATAGCAGAACGCCTCGGGTCCGACAACGGGAAGCCGGTGCCGGCCGGTCGGGCGTTTCACTTGACCGGGCGGGGCGTGACAGCGAAACTACAATGGAGTCCGTGCATGGGACTGTGAGCGCAGGTCCTCTTGTGATCGACCGGAATGGGCGAGCCCCCGCTATGACTGGAATGCTCCTGTGGCCCAGCTCGATTCCGGCGGCATCCGTTGGGGCGGCGGCGTCGGGGTCTCTGCCGTCGGTGGTGGAGGGGATGTCGGCGACGCTCGTCTGGGCGATCGCGATCCTGGCGTTCGGCGTGCTGCTGATGGCCTGCGTGCTGCTCCTGTTGAACCGCGAGCCGGAGGAGTCGGCCTGGGATGCTCCGGATGGCATGCGGGGGTCTCCCGGGCAGCACCTTCGGCACCTCACCCGCCTGCTGCGGTCCATCCGGGCCATGAACAGCCTGATCGTTGCGGAGCGCGAGGGCGAGTCCCTGGCCCAGAAGGCGTGCCATCTGCTCACGGCCTCCCGCGGGTACCGCATGGCGTGGATCGGGCTGGTCCGCGCGGGGGACCTGCGCGTCCACCCCGTCGCCCAGGCCGGGTTCGAGAACGGCTACCTGGACCGGATCGTCATCACCTGGGACGACTCGCCCACGGGCGAGGGCCCCGTGGGGCGCGCCATCAAGACGGGGGGGCCGACGGTCATGCGCGACATCGAGACGGCCCCGGAGTTCCGACCCTGGCGCGAGGAGGCGCTCAAGCGCGGCTACCGTTCCTGTGCCGCCATCCCGTTGCGGTTCAAGGGCGACGTCCTCGGCGCGCTCAGCGTCTATGCCGAACAGCCCGAGGCCTTCGGCATCGAGGAGGTGGGCGTCCTCCAGGAGGTGGCCGATCACCTTGCCTATGCCCTGGCCTCCATCCGGCTGGAGCAGGACCTGGCCGCCATGCGGCGTGAGTGCGCGCCGGCCCGAGCGGCCTTCGACTACGCGCCGATCGGCCTGATCGTGACCGACGCCCAGGGCAACATCACCGCCCTGAACGGCTGTGTGCGCGGGCTGCTGGGCGCCGAGGGGGAGGAGCGGCCGCGTGCGCTGCGCGACCTGGCGGCCTTCCGTCGCGGCGACGCGCGCGCGGGCGTCAGCCGCGTGCTCTCGCAGCGCGAGGCGGTCCGGTGCGACCTGGAGGTGCAGGGCGCCGACAAGGCGGAGCCGCGACGCCTGACCTGTCGCGGCGTGCCGATCTTCGGGGAGGACGGAGTCCTGCAGGAAACCGTGTGGGTGGTGGAGGATATCGCCGGCCGGGAGTGACCCAGGCCGTCGGTCGGTCCTCAGTTCGGGCGCGGCGACAGGTCCGTCACCGACGTCGACGCAGGGTCACGGCCAGGGCCCCGGCGGCCGCCCCGCACAGGAAGACGACCAGGAGCATCAGCAGGGGCGAGACGCGTGTGCTCCAGAAGAGCACATGGTAGTCCTGCCGCGCGCCGTTCTGGAACATCACGATCAGCACCAGCACGACGACGACCAACAGCGTGGTCAGCCGCAGGCGTCTGCTCCAGATCCGCACTGTGCTCGGCGGCTGAGGGGTGGTGCTCGGCTGTTCAGCGGTCATCAGCCTTCACTCCTTGTTGTCGGGCGAGGGGCCGCCGGCGGCGTCCGGCCGGGGAGGCTCCTCCGGGAACTGCAGGTCGAGCATGTGCCCCATCTTCTCCTGCTTCGTGCGCAGGTAGCGCAGGTTCTCCGCCCGGGGGGGCACCTGGATGGGCACGCGTTCGACGATCTCCAGTCCGTAGCCGCTCAGGGCGTGGAACTTCCGGGGGTTGTTCGAGATGAGCCGCATCTTGCGCACCCCGAGGTGTCGCAGGATCTGCGCGCCCACGCCGTACTCCCGCTTGTCGGCCGGGAACCCCAGCTCGATGTTCGCCTCCACCGTGTCCAGGCCGTTCTCCTGGAGCGCGTAGGCGTGGAGCTTGTTCTCCAGGCCGATTCCCCGCCCTTCCTGGCGCATGTAGAGCAGCACGCCGCAGTCGGCGTCGCCGATCATCTGCAGGGCGCGCTCCAACTGCTCGCCGCAGTCGCAGCGCAGTGAGTGCAGCGTGTCGCCCGTGAAGCATTCGTCGTGCACGCGCACCAGCACCGGGGCGTCGATGGGAGGGGCCGGGGCATCGCCGGAGGCGCCCACCGGCCCGGAGCAGACGGCGACGTGCTGCTTCTCGTCGACCATGGAGCGGTAGAAGTGCGCCTTGAACCGTCCGTAACGGGTCGGCAGATCCACGCAGACACTCCGCCGGACGAGGTACTCCGACTGGTGCCGGTGCCGGATCAGGTCCGCGATGGTGCAGATCCGCATGTCGAACTTGCGTGCCAGCGCCTGCAGCTCCGGCAGCTTGGCCATCGTGCCGTCCGGGTTCATGGCCTCGCAGACGATCGCGGCGGGCTTGAGCCCCGCCATGCGGGCCAGATCGACGGCGGCCTCCGTGTGCCCGGCGCGCACGAGCACCCCTCCCGGACGCGCCAGGAGGGGCAGCACGTGGCCCGGCCGCACCAGGTCGTCCGGCCCGGCGTCCTCCGAGAGCATCGTGCGGATCGTATGGGCCCGGTCGCGGGCGCTCACGCCGGTCGTGACGCCGTCGCGCGCATCGACCGTGACCGTGAACGGCGTGCCGAAGGCGCTTCGGTTGTCCTCCACCATCGGAGGCAACTCGAGCCTCTCGGCCAGTTCCGCCCCGATGGCCAGACAGAGGAACCCCCGCACGTGGTTGAGCAGGAAGGCGATCGAGTCCGGCGTCACGTGCTCGGCGGCAAGGCAGACGTCGCCTTCGTTCTCGCGGTCGGCGTCGTCCACGACGATCACAAACTCGCCCCGGCGGAATGCCTCGACCGCCGCCGGCACGTCGCCGCAGGAAGGAACGGTTCGTTCGGGTTCTGACATTGCAGGACATCCGGGGAGAGCGAGGATGCGCGGCGGGAGCGGCGTCACGGACCCCGTACGCCGTCGCGCAGGAACCATTCTACAAACTCCGCCACGGCCTGTCCAATCGGGCGGTGCGGGTCGTAGCCGAGCAGCCGGCGCGCCTTGGACACGTCGGCATACGTGACCGGGACATCGCCCGGCTGCTCGGGCAGCCGCTCGATGCGGGCCTCCCGGCCCAGCGCCTCCTCGATGAGCCGGATCAGCGCGCGCAGTTCCAGCGGTTCGGAATTGCCCAGGTTGATGATCTCGAACGCCGGCGCCGCCTCCAGGGCGGCCAGGATCCCGTCCACGACGTTGCCCACGTGGGTGTAGTCGCGCCGGCTCGTGCCGTCGCCGAAGACGGGGATCGGTTCGCCTGCCGCGATCAGCCGGGTGAACTTGTGGACGGCCAGGTCCGGGCGCTGGCGCGGCCCGCAGACGGTGAAGAAGCGCAGGCACGCGACGTGCAGTCCGTACAGGTGGTGGTAGACGTGGCAGAGAAGCTCCCCGGCGCGCTTGGTGGCCGCATACGGCGAGATGGGGCAGGGCACCGGATCGTCCTCGCGGAACGGGACCCTTTCGCTGACGCCGTAGACCGACGAACTGGAGGCGAACAGGAAGACCTCCAGGTCGTCCGCCTGCCGCGCGGCCTCCAGCAGGTTCACCGTCCCCCGGCAGTTGACCTCCTCGTAGAGGGCCGGCTGCTCGATGGACGGGCGCACACCGGCCCTGGCCGCCAGGTGGATCACGGCCGTCACGCCCGGCCGGGCCAGCAGCGACCGGCACAGGGAGGCGTCCCGGATGTCGCCTTCCACAAGCTCCACCAGCCCGCTCTCGAGCGCCTGCCCGATGTTCCGGCGCTTCGCCTCCGGGGGGTAGAACGCGTCGAAGTTGTCCAGACAGATCACATGCTCGTCGCGCGCCGCCAGCTCCTCGACCACATAGCTGCCGATGAAGCCGGCGCCGCCCGTCACCAGGATGCTCATGCTCTGCCCCTTGATGGAGTTGCACGGCAGTATACCACCCCTGCCCCCCGGCGTCGCCTGAGGTTGCCCGGCACCCCGCGTCGTGATAGCATCGCGGGCCGCGTGCCGTCTGCGTCCGTCTCCGGCCTTCTCGGGGGGGAGGTTGCGAATGATAACCGTTCCGGTCGCCTGCCTGGTCTTCGTGTTCGCCGTCGCCCTGTTCTTTGGCGCCCGGGAGGCGGTTGCGGCGGCCAACCATCCGAACCGGGGGTTCACGTTCGAGGACCGGGGCCCCGAGGTCGCCCTGCTGTACCGTCTCGGGCTGGAGAATCGGCCGGAGCACGTGGCCGTCTTCTGCGAGGCCCTGAAGAGCGATGACCTCGACGTGCGCAGGGCCGCCATCGCCCAGCTTGTGTTCACGCACGACGAGTCGGCCCTCGACGCCGCGCTGGCGGCGATGGAGGACGAGTCGTCCTGGGTTCGCCGGGGCGCCATTGCCGTGCTGTCGAAGCTGGGTGACCGGCGGGCCGTCCCCGCCCTGGAGAAGGCGCTGAACTTCGTGCCCCCCCCACCGGCGCCGCCCGGCAGCGGCCCCGGGCTGTGGTGGTGGAAGAGGATCGGCCCTGAATCGTCGCTGCGGGACGAGGAGTACTTCAACCGCCTGGCCGCCGCCCTGGCCCTCCACCGGCTCGGGAGCGAGGCCGGCGTGCCGACCGTCCTGTCCGTCCTGGCCGGGCAGTACCCGAGGCCGGTCGTTCAGATGGCCGCCCAGTATGCCGTCCTGATGGACCTCCGGCAGGCGACCGACGAACTGCTGCGCATCGCCGGCGAGTGCGAGGTGTTCGGCGAGGACAGCCCGGGGCTTTTTGCCATCCGAGCCCTGCGCATCATGGGAGACCCCGCCCGCCGGGAACGGATCGTCCAACTGGCCCGGGACAAGATCCGCCTGCCCGGCGGCTTCATCCGCATGGAGGCGCTGCATGTGCTCCTGGAGCACGGCGACGCCTCCGTCCTGCCCCTCGTCCGCGAGGTGATTGAGGACGAAGGCAACTGGCGCGAGCACCAGCGGCTCATCACGGAGATCATCGGGAAGCTCCGGCCGGACGACGGGGCCGTCCTTCTGACGCGGCACTACCTGACCGCGCCGGAACGCGAGCCCGCTGCGGACAGGGGGGGCGACTCCGTCAATGACGGCGTCTTCCGGCGGGCGGCCGAGGTGGTGGCCGCACTGGGGGACGTGCGCGTGCTGAACGAGCTGAAGGCGGTTTACGGCCGGCTCAAGGAACCTGCGGACGTGTTCCACCGGCGGCTGTACCTGGCCTACGCCCTGGCGGCTCTGGACGACCCGTTCGGTCGCGGCGAGCTTCTTGAGGCGCTCGGCCATGGGGATGCCGGCGTGCGGCGCCTTGCGGCCCGGTTGCTCGGCAGGCTCGGGGTCGCAGACGCGGTGCCGCCGCTGGCGGCCGCGCTGGCCGCCGAGGCGGATCGCGCGACCGCCCTGGCCATGCAGTCCGCCCTGCGCACGCTCGACGCACCGGCGGCGGCCGTCGATCGGCCGCTCCCGCCCGTGCCGCCTGCGCCGGCCGACACGTACGGGCAGCCCCGTTTCCTGCATGTTTCCTTCGATGACTGCACGACGATCGAGTCCATGGAGCGCTTCGTCGGGCTGATCGAGGAACTGGCCGCCCGGGACGTCCGATGGGCGCCGCGCATGTACGTGGCCTGCCTCTCGCGCCATGACTTCGAATACTGCACCATGCTCCTCCAGCGGTGTTTCGACCGCGGCTGCGAGTTTGAGAACCACTCGCTGCACCACAACCCCGACGGGCAGGCGCTCTGGGCGCGCACCGCCGACGAGGTGCGGCTGGACTGCGGCGGCGGCGCCAACTGGTTGCACGGCAACATCATGGGCTGCGACCGGCTCTATCACTGGAAGAGCGGGGGAGGCGGCTTCGAACGGCCCGGCGACCCGCGCATCCACCGTGAGACGCTTCGCCAGGTCAGTCGCGAGGTCTACTGGGCCAGGGACATCGACTACAACTGGCGGGATGAGGTGGAGAAGGTCCATCCCGACCGCTACGCTCCGCCGTACCACCCCGCCACGCCGGGCGCCGTCCGGAGCCTCATCGTCACCGGCGACCTGGGCTACGGATACGAGGGCGAGCCGGCCCGGGAGGTCATCGATGCCTTCGTGGACTCACTGGAGCACTGGTACTTCCACCAGCCGGAGGCGGTCTTCAGCCTGGAAGGCCACGACTGGCCGAGCAGCCCCGTTCCCATCCGCATCGGCTTCGAGAAGCACTGGGAAGTGCTCAGCGGCTTCCTGCGGGAGGTCCTCCTGAACCGCCGCGAGCGCTACCCCCTTCTCTACAGCATGACGGCCCTGGAGGTGCTGCACGTCCGCCGGCGGGGGCTGACGCCCGAGGAGATACTGGACGTCCGGATGCACCTGCAGAACTCGCCGGACTTCTGACCGCCCGCGCCTTCAGGAACACGTGACGGGGCCGACGCATGCGGGACGGCATGGACGAGAAGGCGGCGCGCCGGCTGGGCCGGCGCCTGGTGAAGTGGTACGGGGGCAACGCCCGCGACCTGCCCTGGCGGCGGGACCCGACGCCGTACTCCGTCTGGATCAGCGAGATCATGCTGCAGCAGACGGTCGTCGGCACGGTGGCGGCGCGCTATGCGGACTGGATGAAGCGCTTTCCCGACGTGCGCTCACTGGCCGAGTCCGACGAGCGCGAGGTGCTCGCCGCCTGGGAGGGGTTGGGCTACTACCGCCGCGCGATCCACGCCCACCGGGCCGCCCGCCGCATGGTGCGCGACCACGGCGGCCTCGTGCCGTCGACGCGGGCGGAACTGCTTGCGCTGCCGGGTATCGGGCCGTACGTCGCCTCCGCCGTGCTGAGCCTGGCGTTCGGGCGCGACGAGGTGGCCCTGGACACGAACCTCATCCGTGTGTTCATGCGGCTGTGCTGCCTGCCGGGGCGTCCGGGCGACGCGCAGGTCCGTCGCGAGGCGATGCGCCGGGCCCAGGCGGCCCTGCCGGCGGGCCGCTCCGCGCAGTACAACCAGGCCCTGATGGATTTCGGCAGCCTGATCTGCCGGCCGCGGTCGCCGCGGTGCGGGGAGTGCTTCCTGCGGGAACGGTGCGGAGCCTTCGTCCGGGGACGCCAGTACGACATCCCGCCGCCCGGGCGCCGCAAGCTCCAGAAGGTGCGCGCGGCGGTGGCCGTCTTCGCCCGCGGCGGCAAGGTCTACTTGCAGCAGCGCCCGCGCACGGGGCTGTTTGCGCGCATGTGGGAGTTCCCCGGGGGCAAGGCGGCCGGCGGCGAGACCCCCGCGCGCGCGCTCGAACGCGAGTGCCGTGAGGAACTGGCCGTGGCCTGCCGCGTCGGGCCGAAGCTCGTCGAGCTGACGCACTGCTACACCGTGTTCGAGGTGCGCCTGCACGCCTTCCTGTGCGAACCGCCCGACGCGTTGCCGCTGGACGCGACGCATCAGTGGGTGCCCGTGCAGGAACTCGACGCCTACCCGATGCCGTCGGCCAACCGGCGGATCGTGGAGGCGCTGCGCGCTATGCCGGGCCGCCCATGAGGGCACGGGCGGCCGCCCCCGGATCCGCCGCCCGCATCAGCGTCTCGCCGACCAGGATCGCCTTGACCCCGCAGGCCCTCAGCCGCTCGACGTCGGCCGGGGTTCGGATGCCGCTCTCCGCGACCAGCACCACGCCGTCGGGCACGCGGCCCGCCAGGCGCTCCGCCGTCTCCAGAGTCACCTCGAAGGTGCGCAGGTTGCGGTTGTTGACGCCCACCAGGTCGGCGCCCGCGTCCAGCGCGACGTCCAGCTCGTGCCCGTCGTGGGCCTCGACCAGCGCATCCATGTGCAGGTCGCGGGCCAGAGCCATCAGGTCGCGCAGCGCGGCGGCCTCGAGCGCGGCGACGATCAGAAGGCACGCGTCGGCGCCCAGGCCGCGCGCTTCGATGACCTGCAGGGGGTCCAGGAGGAAGTCCTTGCGGAGCACGGGCAGGGCGGTCGCCTGCCGGACGTGCTCGACGAAGTCGGGGCTTCCCTGGAAGAACGGCCGGTCCGTCAGCACGCTCAGCGCGGCCGCGCCCCCGCGCTCGTAGTCGCGGGCCATGCGCGCCGGGTCGAAGTCGGCCCGGATGACGCCCACCGACGGCGACGCCTTCTTCACCTCCGCGATTAGCGCGGTGCCGGGCGCGTCGCACAGCGCCTTCCGGAATGCGCGCGGGGCGGGCTGCCGGGCCGCCCGGGCCAGCAGCGCCGACCGGCCGACGCGGGCCAGCGCGTCGATCTCGTCTCGCTTCGCCCGGCAGATGCGGGCCAGGATGTCGGGCATCTCGTTCATGGCTGCCTGCCTTCGCGGCGTTCTGTGGCGGCGACCACGGCCGCGCGCAGCCGGCGCGCCGCCGCCTCCGGATCGTCGGTGTCGCACAGGGCGGCGCACACGGCCACGGCCGTCGCGCCCGCCTCGATGGCATCGGCGGCGTTGTCGGCCGTGATGCCCCCGATCGCCACCATGGGCAGGGGCGTGGCGGCCCGCTCCGCCCGCACCAGATCGGCCCCGAAGCCGACCTCGTAGCCCTTCGTGGCGGTCGGCGCGAAGGGGCCGACGCCGATATAGTCGAGCGGAAGGTCCCGGGCCTGCGCGGCCTGCCGGGCCGAATGCGTCGACCAGCCGATGAGCAGATCCGGCCCGACGATGCGGCGCGCCTCGGCGGGCGGGAGATCGTCCTGTCCGAGGTGGACTCCGTCCGCGCCCGCCAGCACGGCGACGTCGGGGCGGTCGTTGACGATCAGCAGGGCGCCGGCCGCTTCGGTCTGCTTCCGCAAGGTGCACGAGCGGACCAGCAGTTCGCGGTCGGACAGGTCCTTCTCGCGCAACTGGACGGCGTCGACGCCTCCGGCCAGCAGCGCCTCGGCCGTTCTCTGCCAGTGCAGCCGGCAGAACCGTTCGGTCAGGAGCGCGTAGAGCCGGATGTCCGTGATGTTCATGGGACGTGTCCTTGCCCGGTCATTCGGCCCGGATGACCGCCCGCGGCGGCGCCAGAAGGCGCTCCACCTGGTCGGCTGCGGCCCCGTTGCGCGTCAGAAGGTCCACCAGGGACTCGACCGGGGCGAACGAATCGTCGAAGAAGGCGCAGTCCGCGTCCGCCTCGATCCGCAGTTCGGCCTCGAGGCATGCGGGCACGAACACCGTCTCCCCGCGCCGGACCGGCATGGTCCGTTCGGCGGCGGTCAGTCGTCCCTTGCCCTCGAGGCAGTGCAGCACGTGGTAGCCGGCGCAGAGGGGCGTCGCCGTCGTGCGGCCGGCGGCGTCCAGGAAGACCCGGCTGCGGGCGAAATGCGGGTCGGCCACGAGGGCCTCGATGCGCAGGCCGTCGGCCGGCCGGACGGTCACCGGCGGCACGGCCCGGAGGCCGGCGTCGGGCTCGACCAGGCGGAAGCCCAGTTCGGGGTCCTCTCCGGGCCGCCGGCCGAAGTCGTAGACGCGCACCGTCGGGTTCGCCTGGAGGTCCTGCGCGACGGCCGTGCGCCCGGCCGCGGCGTCGGCGACGGTGCGGTCGTCCGGATGCACCTGCACGCTGAGCAGGTCATTCTGCACGCACAGTATCTTGCTCAGCGTCGGCAACCGCGCCTCACCGTAGCCCTGCTGGATCTCGTCGATGACGAGGCGGCTGTCGGGTCCCACAGCGAACATCGTGTGGAGCGCGCCGGCGGGCGCCAGGAAGACCTCGCCGCCCTGCAGCGGTTCGATGAGGCCGAACAGGCGCTGCACCTCCTCAGACCAGGCCGTCACGTCCGGGGGCAGTCCCTCCGTGAGAATCAGGTCCCGCAGTCGCTCGGCGTCCTGCGCGGTGGCCGGTCCGGCGGCCACGCCCGTTCGTCCCCGGACCGCGCGCACGCACCAGGCCTCGGTCTTGCCCCGGTGGGGCGTCTCGCGCAGATGGGCCGCCGCCCGCCGGCCGATCAGGGCCTCCAGGGCGGCGTCTCCGCGCGCGGCGGCCTTCGAGAGCAGTTCGGCCAGGGTGCGCCGCAGGGGCGGGTCGACGACGGCATTGCTGTAGTTGCCCACCCCGGTCTGGGCCGAGGCGAGCCAGAACTCGCCCAGCCCCACCTCGATGCCCGTGGCGGACAGCGCCTCCTGATGCACGAGCCCCCAGGGCTTCGTCACGACGGCGGGGGCCAGCTTCCACAGCCCTGGGGCGCTCATGGCTGCGCGTCTCCTATTCGACGATGGTCGGGGCCGGCGCGAACGCCCAGTTCAGGTACTGATCGCGCACGTCGCCGGTCGCGGCGTCGCCGGCGTGGATCAGTATCCGATGGCGGAACGTCAGGTTCGCGCCGGCGGGGATCACGTGCGTGCCGTCATGGCCCTGGCCCTCGAAGAAGGACAGGCCGAACGGATTGGACGTCATCAGTCCGTAGTCGCGCACGTGCCAGTAGGTCGGGTGGCGGAAGTTCGACGGGTGGTCGAACAGGGCGATGCCGACGGTGTGGCCGTCCACGACGCCGGAGTAGTCGCACCAGGCGGCGCGCTTGCCCCAGGTCTCGGCCTCTGTGACGGCGCCGTGAGCGTTCCGGATGCGGCCGCCGCGGCGGCCCTCCATGGACTGCGCGACGCGCACGGAGAGGACGCCGCCCTCCTTGGTGTCGCCCAGGCGCACGTCGTCGTCGCCGGCATAGAGCGTCACGTCCACGTCCAGCAGGCGGAAGCTGGGCGGCACGTTGTAGAAGCGGAACTCGACGCGGTCCTGCATGAGCGGCGTTCCGTGGGCGTCCTGCCAGTCGCTCAGGGCGACGACGCGGCCGAAGACGGGGCCGCTCTCGACGGCGTCGAAGTAGCGGTGCACGACGCGTCCGTGCCCCTCTTGCTCGCTCCAGTTGTCGGACCCGTTCACGTCGCCCCAGGCGACCCAGAGCGAGCGATGGTGGATGTGGTCGGTGGAGTCGTCCGGCAGGGCCTCCTGGGGGTAGGCGCGCGTGACGCCCGCGCCGAACGGCCCGCGGAGCGGATAGAGGCAGGGGTGCGCGGCGTCGCCGCCGTAGAGGTAGCGGGTGAACAACTTGCCGCCGATCTCGATGCGCAGGGCGTCGTCGCCATCGGGCTTGACCTTCACGCCGGGGCCCGCAGGTCGGGCGTCGCCGGGCTCCAGGGCGTACTCCGCGTGCTGGCCGGGCGCCAGGGAGTCCACGATCCAGTGGATGCGGGTGCCGCCGGGCGTGGACTCGGCCTGATAGGGAACGGGGGCGCCGCGCGCTGCGTCGATCAACACGCAGCCTTCGAGTTCGCGGAGCGAGCGGTTGACGGCGGCGGTCACCGGGCAGAAGCGGACATTGCGCGGCGTGCCTTCGAGGGCGATCTTCAGTTCCTGCATGGCGGCTCCATCCTCAGTCTCCGGGCCGGGTCGGCTGGTCTGACACAAGTCCTCCACTGCCTCCCGTCCCGCCCTCCCCGGGCAGCGCCGGGCGTCCCGCCCGGTGTCGTTGCCGGCACGACCGTGCAGGGCATGCAGTGGCCATCTCAGCCCTTCGGCAGAAGGTGCTCGTTCAGATACCGCAGGCTCTCGCGGGCGATGGTGTTCGGGTCGGGCGAGAAGTCGATCGGCTCCACCGAGACCCATCCGTCATAGGCGACCTCCCGCAGCGCGGCCCCGATCGAGGCGAAGTCCGTCTTGCCGAACCCCGGCGCCATGGTGCTCGCATCGTTCGCATGGAAGTGTTCCATGCGGTCGGCGTGGCGGCGGATGATGTCGGGGATCGGTTCGTCGTCGTCGCTCATGCCCTTCACGTCGAGCATCATGCGGAAGCCCGGATGGTCGACGGCGTCCACGAGTCGCCGCGCCTCGGCGGCGGTGTTGATGAAGTTCGTCTCGACCGGGCCGAGGGCCTCGATGCACAGGCAGACGCCGCATTCGACCGCGCGGGGGGCCAGTTCTCCGAAGACGCGGACGGCGTTGTCCCACACCTCGCGGTAGGTCTGGCCCGGCAGGACGTTGCGCTGGCGGGGCGATCCGAACACGAGCGTGCGTCCCCCGATGTCGCCGCAGAATGCGATCAGGGCATCCAGATACCGGACCGTCCGGCCCCGCACGGCGCGGTCGTGGCTGTTCAGGTGCAGGCCCTTGGGGCTGGCCAGGAGCCAGTGCAGGCCCACGATCTCCACGCCCGCGTCTGCGGCCGCCCGCCGCAGTTCCTCTCGCCGTCCGGCGTCGACGTCTTCGATGGAATCGGCCACGGTGAACGGCGCGATCTCCACCCCTTCATAGCCCACGTCGGCTGCGAACCGGCAGACCTCGGCGAAGGACAGGTCCTTGAACATCTCGTTGCAGATGGCGAACTTCACGTCGTCCTCCCGGCGGGCTCTACTCCTGGGGGGTTCTTGCGTTGTCGGCCCCGGCGGCCAGCTCCTCTTCCAGCATTCGCAGGAACGGTCCGAACAGCAGGCGGTTGTGCTCGTTCAACTCCGACAGGCGTTCATGCAGTTCCCTGACCTTCTGCAGCCTCTCGTACTCCGTCTTCGGGAAGTGCAGGAAGTCGATCTGGCGCAGTTCGGCGCCCTCGGGCAGGTCCACCCGTTCCTGGTGGAGGGAGACCATGGGCAGCAGGCCGATGCGGCAGAGCTGGCGGGCGAGCATCTCGTCGGCGTTCAGCACGACCACCGTCCGGCCCTGGCCCCGGACGCGGGCCGTGGCCGCCTCGGCGATGACGCCCAGGAACGTGCTGTCCATGCCCTTGCAGCAGGCCAGGTCGAACGTTACGGAGTTGCACCCGGCCCGAAACATGGCGCCGATGAAGTCGGGAATGCCCAGGCTGTTCGCCTGCGTGGCGAATCCGAGTGGTTTCAGGTAGACGGTGCGTTCGATCACCGCAACCTCGATGTGGTCTTTCTCGGCCAACCTCGTCTCTCCCTCAGCGTCGGTTCGGGGCGGCGCACCGGCCGCCCGGCGGAGCGGTCTCGGGCCGGGCCCGTCCGCAGCAGTGTTTGAACTTCAGGCCGCTGCCGCAGGGGCAGAGGGCGTTGCGGCCGGGCGCACGTCCGTGCGGGCGTGCCGGCGGGCGCGTGGCGGCCGCGCGCGGAGGCGGCGGCGCAGCGACCTCCTGTGCGATCCGGTTCAGAAACGCGTGCAGGTGCGGCCCCGGCGGACCGTCCTTGAGACGGCGGAACTCGGCGAACACGTGCGCGAAGAGCCGCCGGTTTGCTTCGCACAGGTAGGGTCTGTCCGTGTCGGAGAGCCCGAGCTTCCGGCGGTGCCGGTAGCAGCCGGCATGGCAGACGGCCAGCCATTCGCACTCGGTGCAGGCCGGCGGCACCGACTCGGCGCCCCGCACGAAGTCCCGGAACGGCCGGCCCTGCAGCATCCTCTCCAGCGTCTGCGTCCGCACGTTGCCCATCCGGAAGCGGGGCTCGACGAAGAAGTCGCACGGGTAGACGTCCCCGTTCCACTCGATGGTCAGCAGGTTCGAGCAGTCGGGACGGTACTCGCAGCACTCCGGAGGCAGCCCGAAGAACTGGTGCAGCCAGTTGTCGATCCGCCGCACGTAGTAGGACGAATCGTCGTTGGCCACCCAGGCATCGAAGATCCTGAGCATGAACTCGGCGTATTCGGCCGCGGTGATCGACTGCTCGGAGGTCGCCCCGGGGGCCCCTGCCGGCTCGGTGCAGGGAATGAACTGGCTGTAGTGCAGGTCGTGCGCGCGCAGGAACTCGAAGACCCGCTCGGGTGCGTGCACGTTGGCCCGGCTGATGACGACCAGCACGTTGAACTCGACGCCGTGCGTCCGCAGGCGCTCGAGCGCGCCCATGGCGGTCCTGTACCCGGGGCGGCCGTCCGCGAAGCGGCGCTGGGCGTTCAGGTCCTCGGGGCCGTCGATGCTCAGACCGACCAGGAAGCGGTTCTCCGCCAGGAAGCGACACCATTCGTCGTCGAGGACGACGCCGTTGGTCTGGAGGCTGTTGCCGAAGCAGTCGCCCGGGCGTGCGTGGTCGGCCTGGATCCGGACGGCCCGGCGGAAGAAATCCAGCCCCATCAGTGTGGGCTCGCCGCCCTGCCAGCCGACCTTCACCTCGCACGGGTCCAGGGCCAGGTACTGCTCGCAGACCGCCTCGAACACCTCCGGGGCCATGCGATGCCCCTGCGCGGCCGGGTAGAGGGCGCCCACGTGACGGTAATAGCAGTAGCCGCACGCCATGTTGCAGTCGGCGCTGACGGGCTTGATCAACATGCCGAGGTTCGGCTTCTTCATCTGTGCTCCGGCGGCCGTCGTCGGACGGGGAACCGCCGGCCATTATAGCAGCCCCGAGGGGATGCGTCACCGGAAGCCCCCGGCGCGCTGCTCCAGCCAGCCCCCGGGGCTGGCCAGCGCGATGCCGGTGCGGACAATCAGGGCGCCCAGGGCCAGGCAGCCGCCGATCCGGGCGCCCGACCAGGTGCCCGGCGGGTGCCCGTGTGCAAGGAGACCCAGGGCCACGAGGGCCGCCAGGGCTCCCACGAACCAGACGGCGTAGACGGCGCTGCGCGCGAAGAGCACTCGATGGCGCGCCACCGCGTGCAGCAGCAGCGAGAGCCCGGCCGCCGCGGCCAGCAGAAGGGCGACGATCCCGGCGTTGCCCCGCTCGCTCAGAGCCAGCTCGAGCCTGGCCACCTGCAGGGCGCCCAGGCCGCCCACATCCGATGCGATTCGGCCCAGTCCGGAGGCGATACCCGCAGACGCGGCCCGTCCTTCCAGCATGCCGTGCAGCACGGCCAGCCCGCCGGCCAAGGTCAGGAGCAGCCCCAGGGTGCCCAATGCCTGCCCGGCCGCCCGGCTGACCGCGGCGGCGGGCGATTGGTCCGGTTCGTCCAGGCCGCCCTCGCGCCGCACCGCCCGCCAGCGGACCAGCAGGGCCAGGGCGGCCAGGCCGAGGATCAGGGCGAGGGCGCCCGCCACGCCGAGGGCGGCGATGCGACCCGGCATCGCGGGGCGCGGCAGCGCCCGGGCCTGGCGCACCAGGTCGGCCCCCAAGGGGGTCAGAAGGCCCAGCCACAGCACGGCCACCAGGGGATAGACGGCCGGCCGGCCGTTCCGCGCCTCCTCGTGGACCATCAGCAGCGCGTAGGCGGCTGCGCCGACAGCGATCGCGAAGCGCCCCTGGGTGCCCGCCCTGCGCCCGATCCGCCATGCCAGGCCGGCGGCGCCCTGCGCCCAACCGCGCGCCAGCCGGGTCCACTCGAACAGGATGCCCTCGGCCTGCGGATGCAGGTCGATCAGCACGGCGAGCGTCAGACCCACGGCCGACAGGACCACGCCCGCGATGACCAGGAACCGCAGATGGGCGCTGGCCCAGCCGGGGCGGTGCGGCCATGCCGGGCCGGCCGCACGTGCGCCCGCCCGGGCCGAACGCAGTGCGGACGGCGCGGCCTGCCAGAACCGGGCGACCATGGCGCTCAGAAGCAGCATGGCGGCCAGGCGGGCCGGGAAGCGGGAGGCGAGGACGCGACCGGCCGTGGTCGCCCATTCCGCTGCCGGCGGGGCGGTGAACAGGCCGCCCGCGCAGGTCAGGGCGAACGCCGTGGCCGCCGTCAGCGCCGCACACCAGGCCGCCGCGACCGCCCGGAGCGCCCAGCGCACGCCGCTGCGGGCCAGGACGTGCACGAGCACCGCGCCCGCAGCGGCGACTCCCGCCAGAAGCCGCACAGCGGGTACGGACAGGGCCGCGTCGGCCGCGCGGCCGACGGCCGTCCAGGCGCCCGGCGCGCTGCCCAGCGTCGCGAGGTCATTCAGGAAGGAGGCGCCGACGGCCAGAACCGTGCGTACGCCGGCAACCGCCTCCGGACGGCCCAGCCACAGCGCCAGGGCGGCTGCAAGCCACAGCCCGGCCAGGAGGCCGCCGGCCGTGGTCAGTAGCGCGACGTCGTCCTGAAGGGCGCGCGCGGGATGCACGGCGCGGCTCTGCCGCCGCGCCACGAGCGCGCCGAAGAACGCATGGGCGAACCCGACCACGACGATGCACCAGAGAAGGGCGGCGGCCAGGTCCCATGCCTCCGTCCGGCCCACGTTCATGCCGGCGCCCAGGTCGAAGAGCCGGCGCAGGCTGCAGGCGGCGGCCATGGCGGCGCCCGCGATCGGCAGCAGCGCCCACCGGCCCGTCCAGGAGCCGTACCGCGTGGCCAGCCGGGCGACGGCCAGGGCCGCGGCCACGCCGCCGGCGATCAGCAGGGAATCGAGGCCCGCCGTCCATCCGTGGCTGTGCAGGCCGAGGGCCAGAAGGACCAGGCCCACGGCGGCCACCAGTTGCCAGGCGAATGCCGTCGACTGAAGGGCATCCGCTCCGGCGGGCCCGCGGCGCCTCCAGGCGGACGTCAGGCCGGCCGTCAGCAGGACGCCGTAGGCCGGCGCGCACCAGGCGGCGGCCGCCGCCCAGAGACTCACCGACGCGCGCTGCACGCCTTCGTTGCGGATCATCAGAAACGTCGTGAACGCGACCGCAGCCAGCAGGATGAGCAGCCAGGCCACGCTCAGGGGCGTCCTCCAGCGGCTCCGGCGGACACCGAGCAGCCGCCGCGAGGTGGCCAGGCCGGCGCCGACGACGGCGCAGGCCGCCAGCGCCACCGCGTAGTCGGCCTTCGTCCAGAGCGCCAGGGATTCGCGCGCGGCGGCCGGTGCCGTGGTCTGCCCCATGCGCAGAACCGCCAGGGGGACAAAGGCCGCCGCGGCCGCCGCGGCCGTCCGATACGCCCAGCCGCGGTCCCGCAGGAACTCCACGAACACGACGCAGCCCCCCAGCCCGAGCAGGCCGAAGGCCAGCGCTTCCGGGAGCATCGACGCCGGAGGCGCGCCGTGGATGAACTCGTCGATCGCATGGAGCAGGGTGCCCAGGACGGTCAGCGCGGCAACGGCGAGGCCCGCGACCCCCGCGAAGCGACGGCACAGTCGGGCGGCAGGCACGCCGGCGGCGGCCAGGCCGCAGAGGACCAGCAGCACCACGGCCGCGTCGAAGGCCAGCAGGGGGCCGCGCCAGTCCACGCGCAGCACGCCCTGGAGGGCGGTGGCCGTCAGCGCGGCCAGCGCGAGCGCCAGCGCGGGCATGCCGGACCAGAGAAGGAGGGCGTGCGCCAGTGGGGCGCTCCGGCAGACGGCCGGCGGGCGCTGCGGGGGCAGGGTCTGAGCGACGGTGTCGCGGCCGGACAGGGGGGTGTCTTCCTCGCCCGGGGTGCCCTCCAACTGCAGAGGCAGGCCCTGCCAGGCGTCGGAGCCGTCCGCCTGGGACTCGGCGTGCGCATGGCTCTGCGGTTCGTCAGGCATCGGCGGATGCTCCTGCAGCGAAGCGGCCCCCGGGGCGCGCGCCGTCAGTCCGTGCCGTCGGCCCGGTGGCGCAGCAGCCGGATCTTGTCCCGGAGCCGGGCGGCCATCTCGTAGTTCTCCCGGCTGATGGCGATCTCCTGTTCGACGCGAAGGCTGTGGAGCAGTTCTTCGTCGTTGAGGGGCACGTTGTGCTTCTCCCGGAGGCTCCGCCTCAGGTCGACCAGTATCTGGCGCTCGGTGCTCTCTCCCAGTTTGTCGTGCATGTCATACTCGGCGTAGAACGCCTCGATGTCCCGCACGCCTCGGCTCAGGGCGTCCAGCGCCAGGCGGACGTCGCCCTCCTGGAGGTGGAGGAGCATCTCCGAGCGGGAGCGCTCCAGGAGCAGATTCGGCCGGTATCGGTCGTAGTTGGACACCGCGCTGGCGTCCCGGCACTCGTTGCGTACGAGCCTGAGGATGCGCAGGTTGTGGACGGCGTCGGCGAGCGAGCGCCGGTAATCGCCCAGCAGGAACAGGGCGCGTCCCCGGCGGTAGTAGTCGAACATCTCCTCGGCCAGTTCCTCGACCAGTCTGCGGCCGAGGGCGGAGTCGGCGGAGGGGAACCGCCGGTGCGACACCAGATGGCTGCAGTAGTCGAGCATGGACGGGAAGCTATGGGCCGGCCGGCCGTCGGGCCGCCCCTCGGTCTCCCACTGAATCAGTCCGCAGCGGATTCGGAGCTGGACCTTGATCGTGCCGTCGACCCCGGGCACCTTGCGCACGTTGTTGGCGTCTTCGGAGTCGTACGGCCAGTCGCCGATCACCATGGACAGGTCCATCGGGTGCTCCGTGGGCACCCCGCCCGTCCCGGCCCTCAGGGGGTCGCCGGGTCTTCAGGGGCGGGCCGGTTCTGCTCGGTTCCCTGCGCGGCCCGTACGTAGCGCATGCGCAGGTCGGTCAGGATGGTCTGCACGTAGGCGCCTTCCTCGGGGGTCAGGTTGCCCTCCATCTTCTGCTTGAGCATCGCAATGGTGTCCACCATGTAGGCGGCCTCGTCGATGTCCTCCTCCTTCTGCCCGGTCGCGGGATTCTCCATCTCGCCCAGCAGCACGAGCGTCTGGCCGTAGAGCCCGGCCATGAAGAGCTGGATGCTGGGTTCGGGCAGGTGCGGGTGCGGCCGCGTACCGCCGGTGCCGGCGGAATCCTGTGTGCGTGCCCGGGCCTTGTCCTCGGCGACGGCCTTCTTCCAGTCCTCGTCCACCTTCACCTTCGGTCGGTCGTTCTTCTCTTGTTCCTGCATGGCCGTGCGCGCCTCGACGCTCAGGTTCTGCGGGACAGGCTTCCCGGACTCCTCCTTCAATAGCAGAGCGCTTTCGAATGGAGATTTCAAGCGAGTGAGCGGCGGGCCGCGGCCGGTGCGCGTTGGTTTTGACACGGAGCCGCACTTCCCATTGACAAGGTGAGGGGCAACGTCTAAAATTACGAGGAGACTTGCTGAAGAGGCATCCCGCTCCGTGCGGGTGCACACGGCCGCAATCCTCCCCCTGTCGCCGTTCATCTTCTTCCCAGGGGCAATAGCAGAAGACGAAGCTGTCGCCAATGCCTGAGAAGGCCCTCAAGTCCGTCGCGGCCAGGTATCACCTGACCGCCGAGCAAGCCAACGAGATACTGCGCCTGCTGGACGCGGGCTTCAGCATCCCGTACGTCATGCGGTACCACAAGGAGCTGGCCGGTTCGCTGGAGGCCGACGGCTTTCACGAACTGATGGAAGAGCGCCGCCGACTCGAGAAGCTGGACTCGCGCCGGCGAAAGGTGCTCAAGAAGCTCCAGGAGCGGGAGATCCTCACCGACGAGCTGGAGGAGAAGATATCCCGCGCCGCCGACATGCGGGAGCTGATCGACCACTACGTGCCCTACCGGCCGCGCAAGCGCTCGCACTCGCGCCAGGCCCTCGCCCAGGGGCTGCAGGACATCGCCGCGAAGGTCCTCTCGCAGGAGGAGTTCGTTGCGGACATGAAGGCGGCCGCCGAGCCCTATGTCGATGCCGAGAAGGGGCTCGCCGATGAGGCCGCCGTTCTGGAGGGCGTCTTCCACATCGTCAGCGACTGGGTGGCCGAGGAGCGCAGCCACCGCAACCGCCAGCGCGAGGTCTTCCGGCAGGAGGCCGAGATCGTCGTGCGGCGCGTGTCGCGCTCTCTGCCCGGCCGCATGGCGCGCGAGTTCAAGCAGTACTTCGACTACCGCCAGAAGGTCGCCCGGCTGCACCCGTACCACATGTTGTCGATCCTGCGCGGCAAGCGCATGAAGGCGCTGCAGTACCGCTTCGAGCCGCCGCTGGAGCCCATGATCCGGGCGGCCGCCGAGCTGTACTTCCCCGGCGGCGTTGCGCAGTGGGAGCAGATCCGCGCCGAGATGGGCGCGAACCTCCCCGGCCCCGACGGCCGGGCCCTGCAGGGGCTGAACGGCCCCGAGTTCCTGGCGGCCTGCATCAACTACAGCCTCGGCAACATCCTGACGGACATCGCCGCCCGCGAGCTGGACAAGGACCTCTGCAAGCAGGCCGAGGAACTGGCCCTCGACGTCATCCGGCGCAACGTCACGAACCTGCTGATGGCCAAGCCCGTGCGGTGCCGGATGATCGGCATCCACCCCGGCTACCGGAGCGGGTGCAACCTGGCCGTCGTGGACGAGGCGGGCGAGTTGCTGGAGACGACGACCGTCTACCCCCATCCGCCCCAGAACCAGCCCGAAGAGGCCAAGCGCGTCCTTGTGCAACTGGTCGAGACGCACCGGGTCGAGATGGTGGCCATCGGCGACGGAACGGGTGCGCAGGAGACCGAGGCGCTGGTCGCGGAACTGATCGCCGGCCCGCTGCCCGACCTGCGCTACACGGTCGTCTCGGAAGTCGGGGTGGAGGCCTACGCGCGCAGCCGTTCGGCCAAGAACGAACTGGCCGAAGTCGCCCCGGACGAACGCTACGCCGTCGCCCTGTGCCGGCGCCTGCAGGATCCCCTCTCGGAACTGGTCAAGGTCAACCCGCGCGAACTCTGCCCGGCGCCCTACGCCGAGGATGTGAACGGCGGCGCCCTGAAGAAGCTGCTGGACCGCGTCCTGGAGGAGTGCGTCTGCCGCGTGGGCGTGGAGGTCAACACCGCCCACTTCAGTCTGCTGCGCTATGTCAGCGGTCTGGGGCCGGAGAAGGCCCTGGAGGTCGTCGAGTACCGCGACCGCTACGGCGCGCTGAAGAACCGCCGGCAACTGCGCGAGGTGCCCAAGATCGACCAGGCCGCCTATGACCAGGCCGCGGGGTTCCTGCGCGTTCAGGATTCGGACTGCCCTCTGGACCGCACGCGCATCCACACGCGGTTCTACCCGGTGGCCGAGGAGATATGCCGGCAATTGGAGATCGCCGTGGCCGACCTGGGCGATCCGGACGTGCGCGCGAAGGTCAAGGAGCGGGCCTCGGAGATCAAACTCGCCGACCTGGAGAAGCAGTTCGGCGTGCACTACCTGCTTCTGAAGGACATCATCACGGAACTGGCCGAGCCCTGGCCCGACCCGCGGGCGGACGGGCAGGGGCCCCTGCTGCGCCGCCGCCGGCCCACGCTGGAGGACCTGGAGGCCGACGAGTGGGTCAGCGGCACCGTGCGCAACATCGTCGACTTCGGCGTGTTCGTCGACATCGGCGTGGGCGAGGACGGGCTTGTGCACATCAGCGAGCTGTCCGACTCCTACGTCCAGAGCCCGTATGACGTCGTCTCCGTCGGCGACGTCGTGCAGGTTCGCGTGGTGCGCGTGGAACTCGACAAGAAGCGGATCGCGCTCTCCATGCGGTCCGAGAGCGCGCGCCGCGAGCGGCCCCGTCGCGAGCCTCGCCAGCGGCGCGAACGGGAGTCCGATCGCTCCGAACCCCGGCCGGTTCGCGAGGTGCCCGTCGGGCCTCTGGCCGGCGGCATCCGCACCCCGCGAAGCACTCTGGGCGTCCACAGCCGACGCGTCGAGAAGGCGTCGCTGAACGACGGCCCGGGCAAGGGCCAGGCGGCTGTCGCCAGGAAGCCGGTTCCGTCGGACGAGCAGCCGCCCGCCCCCAGGCCCGCGGCCCCGGGCGAACAGGAGCAGAAGGTCGCCGGGGAGCCCGCCCCCGACGTTCAGAGCCTGCTCGGCCGCCTGGGCCTCGGCTCCATCGAGCGGCGCGGGAAGCAGAGCGACTGAGACCGGGCCGCGCCCGCCCTTTGCCCCCCCTCCGGGGCCGTGCTATAGTACCTGCAACAAGTCCGGGAACTCCGTGTACCCTGCCCGGGAGACGCTATGGCACGCGCCGTTCTCCTTGCGTTCTTCGTGTTGGCGTTCGTCAGCGGGCCGGCCGCCGGTCAGGTGCTGGACGTGCATGACCGGACGTACGTCGTCGTCGGCCGTTGTGACCATCCCACCTACAGCGCGCGGCTTGCGCTCGGCCCCTTGCCGGGCCGGGAGTCGGTGGACGGGCTCTCAGTGCTGTTCGGAGCCGACGAGGCCGGGCGCGGCTATCGGTTCGAGGCCGACCGCACCGGGTGGGCGCTGCACTGCCTGACGGCCGCCGGGCCGCGCGAACTGGCCGCCGGCTCGCGCTCGCCCCTTCCGCAGGCAGGGCCCCTCACGCTGCTCATCAAGCGCCGTGCCTGGCTGGTCACCGTGGCCGCCGACGGCCATGTGCTGGCGGAAGTGGCGGACGCCGACCGCCTCGCCGGCGACATCCTCGCCGTCGACCCCGCCCTGTGTGCGCCCGCCGGGGAGCCGGTGCTCCAGGCCGTCGCCGCTCTGCGGTTTGCGGACACGTTCATGCGCCCCCAGGACGAGATGAGCCTGGGGCAGTGGACGGCCCAGTGCGGCCTCTGGCAGTTGCACTCGGTTCGCGACGATCCCGAGAGCACCCGGGCCGCAGGAGAAGGCAAGGAACCCCAGAACGAGCGGAGCGCCAATCCGTTCTGCATCAGCGGCAGCGCCGACGGTGTGGGAGTCCTGACCACGGGGTACTGGTTCTGGGACGACTTCGACCTGACCGCCGCGCTGCGGAACGAAGGCGCGGACGCCGCCGGCCTGGCCTTCGACGTGCGCGGTCCGGACGACATGTTCGTGCTCCGGTGGGACGGCGTGCGCGAGACCACGGGGCCGACGCCGATCCGGCTGCTGCGCGTGAAGGGAGGCGAGACCCGCGAGCTGGCTTGCGCGTGGGTCAACGGCCGGCGGGAGCAGTGGTACCGCCTGGCCGTGCGCACCTGCGGCCGTCGCATCCGTGCGTACCTGGACGACGCCCCCATCCTGGACCTCCGGTCCGACGAGTGCATTGGCGGCCTCATCGGGCTCTACGTGCAGGGCGGAGACGCGGACAACGCGGCCGTCTTCGACGACGTGCACGTGCGCAGCGTGACCGCCTACGACTTTGATGACCCGGTGTGGCTGGAGCGGCACACGACCTCGCGAGAAGGCCGGTGGGACGTGCGCGAGGCGGCCCGACCGGCGCGGCCGGCCAACTGGGCAGCCGTCCTGCGCGACCGCGACGGGCGGATGACCATGGGGCACGCCGGATGGCCCGACGCCCGGGTGAGCGCCTCGGTCTCCATGCCCGCCCCGGGGCAGACCATCGGCTTCGACCTCGGCCTGAACGATGCCGGCGTCGCAGCCGTCCGGATCGCGCTCTCGTGCGACGCGGACGGGCCGCACCTGACCGTCTTCACGATGGACGGCACCCCGCCGGTGTCGGCGGCGGCCTGTCGAGACCTGCCCGTGACCGACGGCGGCACGCTGGCCCTCGCCGCCGACCTGACCCGGCCCGGCGAACTGAACGTGTATGTCGAGGGCCGGCTCTGCCTGCACGTGCCCCGGGAGACCCCGGGAGCCGGCGGCGTCAGGGTATTCGCCGAGGGCTTCCCCGAGGCGACCTTCCGGGACCTCCGGGTCGCGTTCGAGCGCGAGGAGGACCAGGAGCGCCTGCCGCAGGCCGAGATATTCCGCGACGACCCCTTCATGAAGCACTGGTCGAGCCCGGAGGGGGCGTGGTGGCCCGTCGAGGGGCGCGGCGACGCCTGGTGGCACGTGGGCGACTTCTACGGGCGTTCGGAGATCGAACTGCCCATGGGTGGGCGGGCGTCCGTGATCCACTGCGCGACGGAGATCGCCCAGGCGTCCGGCTACTGCCTGGCCCAGAAGCGGGCCGAGGGCGGCCGCGTCCGGCTCACGCTGCTGCGGCTCGGCGACGGGGTGGCGGCCGTCACGCTGGAGCCGGCCCAGGTCGAGGCCGGGCGGCTCGTCGTCTGCCGGGAGGCTCCGTATCTGTGGGTGACCGTTGGGGGACGCGAGGTGCTGACGTTCCGT